>Ga0207707_10000788_pt1 | contig 31023 bp, 29 predicted proteins | sample KBSC83BmetaG_FD_184336 | JGI IMG/M metagenome (GOLD analysis project Ga0207707, IMG submission 184336) | Corn rhizosphere microbial communities from Kellogg Biological Station, Michigan, USA - KBS C8-3B metaG (SPAdes) (version 2) | ecosystem: Host-associated > Plants > Roots > Rhizosphere ... | reverse complement strand
GCAGCAGCTCGTGGTGACTCTGCTCGCGTTTCGTGTCCGGAGGCACCGTCAGTCGCACGAGACGAATGCGGCCCGGCCACGCCGCGCGAATCGCGCTCGTGGCCGCGTCGAGCTCCTCGGCCACCACCGGAGAGACCAACACCAGCTCGACCGAGTCCGCGTCGCCGCGCAGCGCGCCCGCGGCGCGCATTGCGGACGCCAGCGCGGCGGAGAGCGAGCCCCGTGGCGTTACGCTGGAAAGTCGCTCGCCACCGACGCGGAGAATGGCGTCGTCTCCGGTCGACTCGTAGGTGGCGGAGTCGAAGGTGAACAGCCGGTCGCCATTTCTGTAGTATCGCGCGGCGCTGTCGAACGCCTCGCCGCGATTCACCGCGCGCGACCGGTCCACCATCACCACGCGCCCCACGGGCCGCCGCGACCCGGCGAGCACCGGCCGCGCGAAGGCGAGCCCCGCGAGCATCACGACCGCCACGCGCAGGAACATGAGCGGCAGATCGGACAACCGTATCGTGCGCGCCGTGGCGCTCGCGACGCGATCCGGAATGAAGCGCGTGGTGGGAAGCAACATGGTACGCGGCGTCGCGCTCGCGAGGAGGTGCAGCGCGACCACGGCCGCGCTCACGGCGCCCGCCACCCACAGCGCCCACGGCGCGAGGAACGTCATGCGCCCCGAGCCTGCGGCGCGGCCGGCGAGGCGATGCGGCGGATCGCGTGATCCGCGCCCTCGTCGGTGGGCACCTCGAAGTACGCCGCGCCGGCGTCGCGCCACGCGCGCGCGAGCTCGGCGCGCCACGCGCCGAATGCCGCGCGATACTCCTCGCGCGTCTCGTCAGCGAGCGTGCGCCTGAGATCCGGCGCCTCCGGGTCCACCGCGATGGCGGCCGCACGCGGCGGGTCGAGCTCCTCGCACGCGACGATGTGCGTTACGATGATTTCCGCGCCGGCCGTGATCCGCTCGCGCGCATCGCGGAGCAGCTCGTCGTCGTCGGCGAGAAAGTCGGACACGAGCACGATGCGCTGCGCGGGGCGCACGAGCGAGAGCGCCGGGACGAGCGTCGCCCGCCCCCCCGGCGACACTGCTTCCAGCAGCCGCGCGGCCTCGGCGATCACGCCGCGACGCGTGCGCGGGGCGAGCTGTCCGATCCCGTGCGCGCCGGCCACGAGCACGCCCACGGGGTCCCCCGCCGCGTGCGCCACGGCGGCGAGCCCGATGGCGATGCGGCACGCCTGGGCCCACTTCCCTTGCGTGGCGAGGGGAAAGCCCATCGACGCCGACGCGTCGAGCACCAGCATCGTGCCCAGCGTCGCGCGGTCGTTCGTGATGCGGAGAAAGGCGCGATCGGTGCGCGCGAGCAGCTTCCAGTCGAGCCGTCGCGGATCGTCGCCCTGGCGGTACGGGCGGTACTCCGTGAACTCCGGCGACACGCCGCGCTGCCGCGAGCGGTGCGTCCCCGCCGCGGGGCCGCGAATGGTGCGCCGCGCCGGCCACGTGACGCCCCGCAGCGCATCGAGCAGCGAGCCGTAGCTCGAGGCGGCGGGCATGCTACAGGCCGATGTCGCTCCGCGGCGGCGAGATGCGCGACAGAATCTCGTCGATCACCTGCTCCGCGGTGATCCCCTCCGCCTCCGCCGCAAAGTTCGGAAGCACGCGATGTCGCAGCACGGGATGCGCGACGCGCTTGATGTCCTCCGGCGCCACGGCGAATCGTCCCGCGAGCAGCGCGTGCGCCTTGGCGCCGAGGATGAGCGACTGGCCAGCGCGCGGGCCGGCGCCCCAGCGCACGTAGCGCTTCACGAGCTCCGGCGCATCCGGGCTGTCGGGGCGCGTGGCCCGCGCGAGACGTGCCGCGTAGCGCAGCGCCGGCTCCGCCGCCGGAATCTCGCGCGTGAGCCGCTGCAATCCCATCGCGTGCGACGCGTCGAGCACCGGCGCGAGCGCGACCGCGGCGCTCCCCGTGGTGGCGCGCAGAATCGACACCTCGTCATCCTCGCCCGGGTAGCCGATGCGCACGTCGAACAGAAACCGGTCGAGCTGCGCCTCGGGCAGCGGATACGTCCCTTCCTGCTCGATCGGGTTCTGCGTGGCGAGCACGAAGAACGGCTCGCTCAGGCGCATCGTGTCACCCGCCGCCGTGACGCTGTGCTCCTGCATCGCCTCGAGCAGCGCGGCCTGCGTGCGCGGCGGAGTGCGGTTGATCTCGTCCGCCAGCACGATGTTCGCGAAGATCGGCCCGCGCACGAAGCGGAAGCTGCGCGCACCGGTGGCGCTGTTCTCCTCCATGATCTCGGTGCCCGTGATGTCGCTGGGCACGAGATCCGGCGTGAACTGGATGCGGCGGAAGTCCAGCCGCATCGCCTCGGCGATGGATCGAATGAGGAGCGTCTTCGCGAGCCCGGGCACGCCGACGAGGAGCACGTGGCCGCCCGCCAGAATCGCCATGAGAATCTCGTCGACCACCGTCTGCTGGCCGACGATGCGCTTCGCAACCTCCTCGCGAAGCCTCCGCGCCGCGTGACCGAGCGATGCGCGCTCGTCCTGGTCAGCCGCGGGCCGCGGAGTCGCGGCGCTCACCGTACGGGCCGCCGCCGGCGATGCGTGAGCAGAAAGATCGAGCCGTTGCGCGCGCCCGCGCCCGCGAGCGACACGCTCTCGTCGAGCACCTCGAAGCCGCGAAGCTTGATCACGTACGCGGATTCGTCGGCGCCGGGCGACACGTCGAGCAGCGCGGCCTCCTTCACCTCGCGCACCGACGTCTCGGGGCTGGCCTCGATGAGCGACACATCCCAGCGCTCGGGCACTTCCACGCGAATCGTAAGCACCGGCGCACCGGCGCGGGCGAGCCGAACCGGATCGCGCGATGTGCGCAGCGTCGTCACGAAAGGGGCGCTCACGCCGTTCCCGCCTGGGTCATGTCCGTCATCCCCGACTCCACCTCGACGTTGGGCACGGGATCGAGCGTCGCGAAAAAGCGCGCGATCTGCTGGTCGAAGAGATACGTCGAGCCGCGAACGACGGTTTCGTTCTCGAGCCGCAGCACACCGATCACGAGCTCCTCCCCGCCCTGCCCGCGAAAGGTCAGATACGACGGCCCTTCCTTCTCGAGAAACGCGCCGTAGATCGGGCTCCGGCGCGTGAAGAACTTCTTCGCGGCCGCCAGCACCTCCGCGGGCGGCATCGGAGTCTTGATTTCCTGAAGCATGGACGAGTCCTGTTGTGGGTCAGCCGGCCGTGCTGGCCGCCGGCTGGAAGTCGTGAGTGAATTCTAGCGGGATCTCGACGACAAACGATGACCCCTCCTGCGGCGCCGACTCGAGCTGGATGTCGCCCCCCAGCAGGCGCGCGAGCTGCCTCGAGAGCGCCAGTCCGAGCCCCGACCCGCCGTACGGCCGCGTGGTGGATCCGTCCACCTGCCGGAACTCGTCGAACACGATCTGGTGCGCGGCGGGCGGAATCCCGATCCCCGTGTCCGATACGGTGAATCGCACCAGATCGTTGAGCACCTGCACGCTCGCGCGCACCTCGCCCTGCGACGTGAACTTGTACGCGTTGCCGAGCAGCTTGGCGAGAATCTTCACCACCTTCTGACGGTCGCTCCGCATCCAGCGCGCCGGCCCCTCGGGGATCTCCGAGCGCAGCTGGACGCTGGTGGGACGCTCGTCCGCGGTGCTCTCGAGCGCGGCCGTGAGCGCATCGCGCGGGTCGAACAGCTCCACGCTCACGCGCACCTCGCCGCGCCTGAGTGCGGTGAGCTCGAGCAGATCCTCGATGAGCCCGAGCAACCGCTCGCTCGACGTCGTCATGTGCGCGAGCGTGTTCCGCTGCTCGGCGGTGAGCGGGCCGGAGAGCTCCTCTTGCAGCAGATACGCGTAGCCGAGCAGCGCGGTGAGCGGCGTGCGCAGCTCGTGGCTGATGTTGGAGAGGAACTCGTCCTTGAGCCGGCGGGCCTCCATCACCGCCACGTACTGCTGCTCGAGCTGCGCGTTCGATTCGAGCAGCGCACCGTTCGCGCGGCGCAGGTCGTCGATCATCGCGGCCTTCTCCGCCGTGGCCGCCATCTGGTCGGCGACGATCTGCAGCAGCCCGCGCTCCTCGGGCGCCATCTGGCTGGTGCCCGAGAAGTAGAAGGTGACGGCGCCGAGCACGCGCGCGGGCGTTTGCAGCGGCAGCGCGACCAGCGCGCGGAAGCCGAGCTCCGTGGCGACCTCCTGCCAGTCGGCGAGCGACCTGTCCGCGAAGACGTCGGGGACGTAGATGGCGCGCCGCTCTCCCGCCGCCTGGCCGCTCGGGCCCAGGCCGACGCGCACGCGCATCTCGCCGAGGAAGGGGCGGAACCGCGCCGGCCAGTTGTAGGAGGCCGCGAGGCGCATCACGTCGTCATCGTCGGCGATCGTGTAGATCGACGCGAAGGCGGCGCCCACCAGCGGGCTCACGCGATCCAGCGCAAACTGAAAGACATCCTGTGGCCTGTCGGCCGTCAGGAACGCGTGCACGATCTCGCGGATGGCGACGAGCTCGCGGATCGATGCATCCGAGTGAGCTCCGGCCGCCTCCGGGGAGGAGTACGGTGCGCGAATCACGAATGTCAATCTACGCCGGTGCGCAGCCGCGGCCAGCCCAACCGGTCAGCCCGCGGCGCGCGCGCGCTCCCGCTCGGCCACCCCGGCCAGGAGCTCGGGGAGCCTTGCGGTGAACCCCGAGCGGGCGAGCACTGTCGCGCCGGCCTCGCGCCCGCGGCGAATCGCGTCGGCATTGCCGTGCCCGGCAAAACCCAGCACCGCGACGCCGGGCGCGGACGCCACGATGCGCGCGATCGCGCCGAACGGGTCGAACGCGTTCTCCTCGAGGTCGACGATGGCGATCGCGGGCGCGCCGGCCGCGAGATGGCGGTCGAGCTGCTCGAACGACTTGGCGGCGCGGAGCTCGAGCCCCACGCGGCGCGAGACCTCGTCGATCTTCGAGCGAAAGAGAAGGTCGCTCATCACCACGAGCACGCGGCGCGCGCCCTCCGCGGGCGGCGCAGTCACCGGTGCCGCGGCGCCTTCGCGGGGCGCATCTCGAGGCGGGACACGAGCACCGAGTCGGGCTGCGTGATCAGATACCACACCGCGTCGGCAATCTGGTTGCTCGTGAGCTTCCAGCTCTGGTCGCCGGTGGAGGGCGTGAGATGCGTGTCCACCGAGCCCGGCATGACCACGGCGACGCGCACGTTCGCGTCGCGCACCTCGAGCATCAGCGACTCGGAGAAGCCGTTCACCGCGTGTTTGGTGGCGGCGTAGCAGCTGCCACCGACGAACGTGTTGCGCCCCGCGAGCGATCCGATGGTGATGACGAAGCCGTGTCGGCGCTCCACCATGCCGGGGAGCAGCGCGCCCGTGACGTAGAAGAGCGCGTTGAAGTTCACGTCCACCATCCGGTGCCACTCGGCGGAGGAGAGCTCGAGGAACGGCTTCATGGTCGCGACGCCGGCGTTGTTCACGAGCACGTCCACCGCGAGCCCGCGCAGCGCGGCCTGCACGGCGCCCTCGTCGGCGATGTCGAGCGCGATCGTCCTGCACGACCCGCCGCCGATCGTGATCTCGCTCGCGAGCGACGCGAGCTCGCCCTCGTCGCGCGCCACGGCGACGATGTCGTACGCCGCGGAGAGGCGCAGCGCGGTTGCGCGGCCGATCCCTCGCGATGCTCCGGTGACAAGTGCCGTCTCACGCGCCATGATGTTCTCCCCCTCGAGTGCGCGGCGTGCTCACGACGCCACGAGCATCTCTTCGGCCGCTCGCACGAGCGGCGCGAAGGACAGCGGCCGCTTCGCCACGCGCTCGGCGAGCTCGTGCGCCAGATCCCGCTGTCCTTCGGCGAACAGCTGCTCGATGATGTACGGGCCCGAGCGCGGGTTGCGATACCAATCCTCATCGAAGCGCTCGACGAGCGACTCGCCGATCACCGCCTGCAGCTGCCACGCACGCAGGTAGCGCGCCGCGTAGTAGCGCGGGTCGACGTCGACGAAGGCGTCCGCGCGATCGTAGCGGAACGATGTCGCGCCGGTGAGCGTGTCGACGTAGAGATCGGGGAGCGAGTCCCACGGGTGCTCGCCGCCATAGAGCTCGTGCTCGTAGATGAGCTTCGCGGCGTAGCGGCGAAGGAACTGGAGCTCCTCGAAGCCGGCTGCGCGCAGGAACGCCGGGATGCGCGGCGCGCCCAGCTCGGTGTAGCGCGCGAGCCAGCCCGGGAGATGCAGCATGTGATCGAAGAGCATCGCGTACGACTCGGTCACGGAGTTGTCGCCGAGCCACCGGTACTCGAACGGATAGTCCGCGCGCGTGTTCGCGAAGTGCAGCGCGTGGCCGAGCTCGTGGAGGAAGGTGCGGTAGTCGGTCTGGCCGCCGTGCGGGCGCAGCACGAGGTACACCTCCTGCGGCACGCGCACCGGCGCGCAGAACGCGCGCGAGCTCTTTCCCTCGCGGTCACCCGTGTCGAAGATCACGCGTCCCGACGCCGTGGCGTCGGCGCCCATGTCGGACAGCTGCCGCCGCACCTCACTTTCCATCGAGCTGCTCGGGAAGTACGGATCGAACGCCGGCGCGCGCAGGAGCGCGAGCGCGTCGGCGCGCGTTGCCTCGCGCGGGTCGATGCGGAGGTCGCGGCGCACGACCTCGGCGAACACGTCGTCCCACATCGCCTGGGTGTCGCGCAGGAACGCCTTGCACTCCTCCACCAGTGCGGGAAGATCGACGCCGCTCAGCGCGGTGAAGGTGGCGTTGTAGCTGCCGGCGATCTCGAGCGACTCCACGATCTCCTTCTCGCGCTGGAACCGCTCGCGGCGAATCGGCGCGAGCTCCGCGGCCACGAGGGTGGCGCGCGCCCGCTCGAGGCGCAGGCGCTCGTCGCGGTCGGCCGCGTTCGCGATCTCGATGGCGATCTGCTGGTACTGGATGCCGCGACCGTCGTCGACTCGCGCGACGGCGGAGGACTCCCACGCGATCTCGCGCTCATCGAGCGCGGCGAGCTGCCGCGACACGCGCGCGTCCGCCTGCCACTCGAGCAGAATGCGGGCGGAGCGCTGTTCCTCGCTCCCCGGGGCGGCGCCGCGATACATCTCGCGCACCATGTCCAGCGCGTCGTCGTTCAGGATGTTCGCGAATCGCCCGTAGATCGCCTGCAGCTCCGCCGTCTGCTTGAGCCCCGCTCCCGTTTCGTAGAGCTCGCGCGAGAGCATCTGGTGGAACGCATCGCCCTCGCGGCGCAGCGTGTCGAGCGAGAGCGTCATGTGGCGAGACGCTCCGCGAGCACGCTGCGCAGCTGCGCCGCCGGCACGCGCTCCTGCTCGAGCGTGTCGCGATCGCGAATCGTGACGGTTCCCTCCACCACCGACTCGCCATCGATGGTGATGCCGTACGGCGTCCCGATCTCGTCCTGGCGGCGGTAGCGGCGGCCGATCGCGCCCGATTCGTCGTAGAACACCGGGAAGTGCGGCCGGAGGTCGTCCGCGATGCGGTGCGCCATCTCCGGCATCCCATCCTTTTTCACGAGCGGGAAGATCCCCGCCTTGATGGGCGCGAGCGATGGCAGGAGCTTGAGCACCGTGCGCCCCTCATCCTCGCCCTCCACGGTCTCTTCCGCGAACGCGTTCACGAGCACCGCGAGCGTCGTGCGGTCCGCGCCCACCGACGTCTCCACCACGTACGGCGTGTAGCGCCGGTTGTTCGGCTGGTCGAAGTACTCGAGCTTCTTCCCCGAGAACTGCTGGTGCTGCGTGAGGTCGAAGTCGCCGCGGTTGTGCACGCCCTCGATCTCCTGGAAGCCGAGCGTGCCGCCGAAGTCGAACTGGATGTCGAAGGCGGCGCGCGCGTAGTGCGCGAGCTCCTCGGCGGTGTGCTGGTGGTATTGCAGCCGCGACGGCTCGAGGCCGAGCGACTGGTGCCATTCGAGGCGCTGCGCCTTCCAGTACTCGAACCACTGCATGTCGCTTCCGGGCTCGACGAAGAACTGCATCTCCATCTGCTCGAATTCGCGCGTGCGGAAGATGAAGTTCCCCGGTGTGATCTCGTTGCGGAACGCCTTTCCGATCTGCGCGATGCCGAACGGAATCTTCTGGCGCGTGGACTGCTGCACGTTCAGGAAGTTCACGTAGATCCCCTGCGCCGTCTCCGGGCGGAGGTACACCACCGACGCGGTGTCCTCCACGGGTCCCATGAACGTCTTGAACATCAGGTTGAACAGGCGCGGCGCGCCGAGCGTCCCCTTCATGCCGCACGCGGGGCACTGCGCATCGGGGGAGCCGGGCGTGCCCTTGATGCGCGTGTCATCCGCGCGAAAGCGCTTCCTGCAGTTGCTGCACTCGACCAACGGATCCACGAACCCGCTCACGTGGCCGCTCGCCTCCCACACGCGCGGGTGCATGAGGATCGCCGCATCGAGCCCCTCGATGTCGTCGCGCATGCGGACCATCGCGTTCCACCAGCGGTCCTTCAGGTTCTTCTTGAGCTCGACGCCCAGCGGGCCGTAGTCCCACACGGATCCCGTGCCTCCGTAGATCTCGGAGGACTGGAAGATGAAGCCGCGCCGCTTGGCCAGCGACACGAGCTTTTCCATCACGTCGGGATAGGTGCTCGTAGGCATCGGAATTCGTTTGAGGATCGGTGGCGTGCGATCACACACGGGCCGTTGCCCGCACCGGGAAATGTATCAGCTATCGAGCTCGGCGCTGAGCCTGGGCTCGGCCGGCACCGGACCGCCGCGGATGCGCGCGAGAATCTTTTCGCCGTGATAGCGACCGTTCTCGATGAACACCTTGTTCGCGTCGAATCCGGCCACCACGACACCCGCGATGAACACGCCCGGCACGTCGGTCTCGAGCGTGAGCGGGTCGTGCGAGGGGACGCCCGTGCCGGAATCGATCGAGACGCCGATCTGCGTGAGCAGGTCGACGTTGGGGGCGAAGCCCGTCATGACGTACACGCGGTCCGCCGGCAGCACGGACGCCGTCCCCTCGGTGTCGATCGTAACGTCGCGCGGGGTGATCGCGCGCACGCGGGAGTTCCACCGCGCCGCGATGCTCCCCTCCTTGATGCGATTCGTGAGATCGGGGAGGATCCACGGCTTGATCTTCATGTCGAACGTGGGCCCGAAGTGCACGAGCGTCACGCGTGCGCCGCTGCGCCAGAGATCCAGCGCCGCCTCGGCCGCCGAGTTGCCGCCGCCGACGACGATCGCATCCTGGTCGAACGCCTCGTGCCCTTCCTTGTAGACGTGGGTCACGTGCGCGAGCGACTCGCCCGGCACGCCGAGGCGGTTGGGTGAGCCGAAATATCCGGTGGCGATGACGACGTAGCGCGCGCGGATCGACCGCGCGTCGCCACCGCGGCGCATCGTGTGGACCACGAAGCCGGCGCCGTCGCGCTCCACACGCGTCACGCGCTCGAACTGGCGCACCGGGATGCCGAAGTAGCTCACCACCGCGCGGTAGTACGCGAGCGCATCGCGGCGCGTGGGCTTGTCGCCGCCGATGACGAAGGGCAGCCCGCCGATCGAGAGCTTTTCCGCGGTGGAGAAGAACTTCACGTAGGTGGGATACTCGGTGATCGTGCTGCACACCGCGCCACCGTCCACGACGATGGCCTGGAGGCCGGCGGCGCGGAGCGTGACCGCGGCCGCGAGCCCGCACGGCCCCGCGCCCACGATCACGACGTCGACCGCGCTCGCCTGCTCCACCGCCATCTACGCGATCTCGATGATCTGGTCGCGATGGGTGCCGACGCTCACGAAGGCGATCGGCGTGTCCGCGAGCTCGCGGATGCGATCGAGATAGCGGCGCGCGCTCGCGGGGAGATCGGCGAGCGTGCGCGCGCCCGCCGTGGACGTGCGCCAACCGTCGTACCACTCGTACACCGGCACCGCGCGGTCGAGCAGCACGAGGTCGCCCGGAAACTCCTCGTGGCAGTCGCCATCCACCTGGTAGCCCGTGCAGATCGCGACGCGATCGAGGGTGTCCAGCACGTCGAGCTTCGTCACCGCGAGTCCCGTGAGCCCGTTCACGCGCGCGGCGTAGCGGACGACCACGGCGTCGAACCATCCGCAGCGGCGCGGGCGGCCGGTGGTCGCTCCGAACTCGTTGCCGAGCTTGCGCACCTCGCTCGCCAGCGGCTCCTCGAGCTCCGTCGGGAGCGGGCCGTTCCCCACGCGAGTGGTGTACGCCTTCACCACGCCCAGAATCGAGTCGAGCGCGCTCGGCGCGATGCCGGTGCCGGTTGCCGCGCCGCCGGAGGTCGTGCTGCTGGAGGTGACGTACGGATACGTGCCGTGATCGACGTCGAGCAGCGAGCCCTGCGCGCCCTCGAGCAGGATCGCCGCGCCCGACTGCCGCGCGCGATGGATCGAAAGCCCGACATCGTCCGCGAGTGCGAGCAGCCGCGGCGCGAGACCGACCAGCAGTCGCTGCGTATCGTCCGCGCTCGCGCGATGCTCGGAGCCGAACGCCGCGAGCTGCGCGTTCGCGTGCGCGATCCCGGCCTCGAGCAGCGCGCGCAGCCGCTCGGGGTGGCGCAGGTCGAGCACTCGAATGCCGCGGCGGGCGATCTTGTCCTCGTACGCGGGGCCGATTCCGCGCCCGGTGGTGCCGATCGCCTTGCTCGCGGCGCTCTGCCCATCGAGGAGCTTGTGATACGGGAGCACGAGGTGCGCGCGGTCGCTCACGTACAGGCGCCCTTCCACGTCCACGCCGTCGCGCACGAGCTCATCGATCTCGGTGAACAGCGTCTCCGGATCGAGCACGACACCATTTCCGATCGCGCAGCGTACGCCGGAATGCAGGATGCCGCTGGGGATCTGGTGGAGGACGAACGAACGGTCGCCGAACTTGACCGTGTGACCCGCGTTCGCACCGCCCTGATAGCGCACCACCCAATCGGCGCCCTCGGCGATGACGTCCACGAGCTTTCCCTTCCCTTCGTCGCCCCACTGCGCGCCGACGACGACGAGTGTGCGAATCGATGAGCTGAACATGCGTGCCGGAATGCGTGAGTCGAACGGCGCGGGCGTGGTGCGCCGGCGCGGAAGGTGACGTGGAAAGCTAATCGCGGTCGCGGTCGATCAAAACGTCGCGGCCGGCTCCGACGCGATCGCGCGCGCGAGCATCCCCGCCACCTCCTCAGCGCCGCGGCCGTCGAGGCGCGCGAGGTCGTCGCGCGGCGTGTGGATGCGGCTCACCGTGCGCAGGCTCCCCCTGCTCACGTTGAGGACCTGGAACCCGGCGTCCGCTAGCGCGACGCCGTCCATCAGCGCGCCCGGCGGAAGCCGCTTCGGCGCGGGCCACGCGTCGCCGCCCTGGCCGAGCACGGCGACGAGCGCGAGCGGCACGTGCCCGGTGTAGATGAGGCGCACCTCCCCGTGGTCGTCCACCCCATCGACGTTCACCGCGCGCGCGGGAGCGGCCGTGCGCGCCCACGCGCGCGCCCCCGCGAGCCCGAGCTCCTCGGCGCTCGTGAGGAGCACGCCGATGCTCAGCTCGCGCGGCAGAAGCTCGATAGTACGCAGCACGGTCACGACGCCCGACGCGTCGTCGAGCGCGCCCGGCGATCGGGCGCCAACGGTGCTCGCCATCACCGGGAGCGCGGCGAGCACGCCGAGGAGCGTGACCGGAACCCAGAGCACGTACGCGTGGGCGCCGAGGAGCTGGGCGAGCGCGAGCATCGCGGCGAGCACCCACATCGCGATCGAGCCGATGATCCCCACGGCGCGGACGACGATGGGAACGGGCTGGCTCTTGGAGTCGAGATGCGCCACGAGCCAGAGCGTGGGGCGGCCGCGTGCAGCCTCGAGATTGATGCCACTCGCGCGCGCGAACGGGATGTCCAGCACGCCCTGCGCGCCGAGCCAGAAGGCGAGCCCGCTGAGGAGCGCGGCGCCGAACGCGAGCACGAGCAGCGCGGCGAGCGTGTGCGCGCGAAAGCCGAGATGCCCGGCGGCCGCGAACAGCACCACGAGACACGCGCCCGCGAGCGGCGTCCCCCACTTGCCTGGTAAGGTCGAGTACTCGAACGGACGCTCGGCGACCGTGCAGCCCGCGGCGCGCAGCACGGCCGCGCAGTAATCCCGCGCGCGGCGCTCGGCGTCTCCGCCGGCGGGGCGCGGCGCGGCGGCGATCGCGGCGAGGTGGCGCTGCGCCGCGCTCACGCGCTACGCCACGCGCGCGAGCCCCGCGGCGCCGAGCAGCGTGGAGACGCGCTCCCGCTCGCCGGCGCCGAGCGGGCGGAGCGGCGACCGCGGCACGCCGCCGGCCAAACCGACGAGATCCATCGCCACCTTGATTCCCGGCGGCCCCATGCTGGCTACGATCTCCTTCGCGAGCGAGCGGAGATGCGCCTGTGCCTCGCGCGCGCGATCGGCGTCCCCGGACGCGAGCCCTTCGACGACGTCGAAGGCGATCGGCGCGGCGAACAGCGCCGCGGCGAGGATCGCTCCGCGCGCACCGAGCGTGAGCGCCTCGAGCACGGTGCCCGCGTGGCCCGTGAGTACCGTGAAGTGATCGCCCTGTGCCTCGAGATACGAGCGCAGAAGCGACATGTCCCCGGTGCTGTCCTTGATCCCGACGATGTTCGGATGCTCGGCCAGCGCGTGGACGAGCGAGGGCGCGAGCGAGAGGTGCGTGTACTTCGGAATGTTGTAGAGCAGCACGGGCACCGCGCTCTCGTCCGCGACGCGCGAGTAGTGCGCCCAGAGCGCGTCCTCAGTCATCGCGGGCCCGTAGTAGTGCGGCGGCACGACGAGCACGGCGTCCGCGCCGCGCTCGGCCGCGTTCCGCGTGCGCCGCACGCACTCGCGGGTGGATTCCGCGCCGGTGCCGGCGAGCAGCCAGCGGTCGGTGGGCACGATGGCGCGCGCGAGCTCGGTGAGCCGGAGCCGCTCATCGTCGTCGAGCAGCGCCGCTTCGCCCGTGGAACCGGCCACGAGCACGCCGGCGAGCCCCTCGGCGATGTGCGCCTTGATGTTGGAGCGGAACGCGTGGCTCGCGAGGTCGCCGCCGGAATCCTCGAACGTCGTGACGACGGGTCCGAACACGCCCGTCAGCGATTTCGTCATGGAAGTGGTCAGGGGTTGTTCAGGTCGCGGAGGTCACCGGCGGTGGAATCGGGGGAGCCGCCGTCGAAGGTGATGATGCGTGCGGTGTCTTCGAGCATCGACTCCGTGGCCTCATCGGGAGTGGTCGGCGTGAAGAAGCTGCGGAACACCGTGCCGCCGCATTTCGTGCATGCGTTCTCTGCGGGAGGCTTCGCGTCGAAGAACATCTCGTTGCCGCAGGTGATGCACACCAGCGTCAGCATCCCGTTCGGTCCGTCGGCACTCGCCATCGCACTTCTCCATCGAAGATGAATCCCGGGCAACGGTGCTCAGCGCAGTCCCATCGTCTCGCGCACCATGTGCATCGTCTCCCCTGCAATCTTACCACTTTGAGCGGCGCCCTCGGCGAGCGCGTCCGTCACGGTGGCGGGATTCGCTTCCAGCTCACGCGCGCGAACACGGATGGGCGTGAGCTCCTTCATCATACCGTCGAAGAGGACTTTCTTGCAGTCGATGCACCCCCACCCCGCCGTGCGGCACTGCACCGCCACGTGATCCACGGTGGCCTGATCGTTGAACGCCTTGTGCAGATGGTAGATGTTGCAGATCTCGGGTGTGCCCGGATCGGTGCGGCGCACGCGCGCGGGATCGGTCATGGCCGGGCGGAGCTTGGCCCACACCGCGTCGGGCTCTTCGAGCAGTCCGATGGTGTTGCCGAGCGACTTGGACATCTTCGTCTGTCCGTCGAGGCCCATGATGCGGCGCGTCGCGGTGAGCAGCGGCTTGGGCTCGGGAAAGAGCTCGGCGGCGAAGCGCAGATTCCATTTGCGGGCGACCTCGCGCGCGAGCTCGAGGTGCTGCACCTGGTCCTCGCCAACGGGAACGAGATCGGCGCGATAGAGCAGGATGTCGGCGGCCTGCAGCACCGGATAGGTGAGGAGCCCGGCGCTCACGCTCTCCTGGCGCTGGGCCTTGTCCTTGAATTGCGTCTGGCGCTCGAGCTCACCCAGTGGCGTGACGGTGTTGAAGATCCACGCGAGCTCGGTGTGCTCGGGCACCATCGATTGCACGAACAGCGTAGATTTCTTCGGGTCGAGCCCCGCGGCGAAGAGCGAGATGGCCATCTCGCGGGTGCGGCGGCGGAGGTCGTCGGGCTCGTACGGGGTGATGATGGCGTGATAATCGGCAATGAAGTAGATACAGTCGTAGCTGTCCTGCAGCTGCACCCAGTTCTTCACGGCGCCGAGGTAATTCCCGATGTGGAGCTCTCCCGAAGGTTGAATCCCGCTCAAGATTGTGGACATCAGAGCAAGCTACGAGTGCGCAAATAGCGGTGCAAGACAGCACGATTGACGCGCCAGCGCTGCTCGCGCTCATCGAGGACGCGGCGATCGCGGCGTCGGAGCTCATTCGCGCGCGGGCGCGCGACCGCGCGCACATCACGTGGCGCGAGAAGAGCGCGACGGACTTCGTGAGCGACGTCGACACGAGCGCGGAGAAGCTGATTCGCGAGGCGCTGCTGCGCGCGCATCCGGCCGCGCGCGTGCTCGGCGAGGAGCTTTCGCCCGATGCGACGGCGAGCGCGCCGCTCGCGTTCATCGTCGATCCGCTCGACGGCACGACGAACTTTCTGCACGGCTATCCGGAGTACGCGGTGTCGATCGCCGCGGCGGTGCGCGGCGAGCTGGTGGCCGGTGTGGTGATCGAGGTGCCCACGGGCGATCGATTCACCGCGCTTCGCGGCGGCGGCGCATTCCGGAATCGCGAGCCGATCGCGGTGTCGGCGATACACGAGCCCTCGCGCGCGCTCGTCGGCACCGGCTTTCCGTTCAAGCACATCGAGCCACTCACGCGCTATTTGCCGCAGTTCGCCGCCGTCGCGCGCGGCACGGCGGGCATGCGCCGCGCCGGCTCGGCGGCGCTCGACCTCGTGAGCGTCGCGTGCGGGCACTTCGACGCGTTCTGGGAGCTCTCGCTCGCGCCATGGGATTTCGCGGCGGGGATGCTGCTGGTTCGCGAGGCGGGCGGACTTGTCACGACGGTGAGCGGCGGCGAGGTGCCGCTCACGCACAGCTCGATTCTCGCGGGCAACCCGGTCATGCACCAGTGGCTCGCGACCACTCTGGCGAACGCCACTCCGGCTGGCGCCGACTCTCTCACCAACGTGCCATGACGCTCGTCGAATGCGTCCCGAACTTCAGCGAGGGGCGCCGCCCCGAGATCATCCAGGCCATTCGCGACGCGATCGCGGCGGTCGCCGGCGTCGTGATCCTCGACGTCTCCTCCGATGACTCGCACAACCGCACAGTGATCACCTTCGTCGCGCCGGTGGAGAGCGCGGTGGATGCGGCGTACGCGGGGATCGCCGCGGCGCGCGACACTATCAATCTCACCCTGCACAGCGGCGCGCATCCGCGCATGGGCGCGGCCGACGTGGTCCCGTTCATCCCGCTCGAGGGAACCACGATGGAGCAGTGCGTCGCCCTCGCCCGCACGCTCGGCGAGCGCGTCGGGCGCGACCTCGGGATTCCGGTGTTCCTCTACGAGCGCGCCGCCACGAGCCCCGCGCGCGAGAATCTGGCGGACATTCGCCGCGGTGAGTTCGAGAAGATCCGGCACGAGCTGGGGTCGTCGCCGGTGCGCACGCCGGACTTCGGGCCGGACAAGGTGCACCCGACCGCGGGAACGGTGGCGATCGGCGCGCGGCCGTTCCTCGTCGCCTACAACGTGTATCTCGGCGACGCGTCGAATCTCGGCGTCGCGAAGGAGGTCGCGAAGGCGGTGCGCGGATCGTCCGGCGGGCTGCGCCACGTGAAGGCGATGGGGCTCGAGGTGGACGGGCAGGCGCAGGTGTCGATGAATCTCGTGGACATCGAGAAGACGCCGATGTTCCGCGCGTTCGACATGGTGAAGATGGAGGCGGCGGCGCACGGCGTGACGCCCACGTGGAGCGAGCTTGTTGGGCTCGTGCCGGAGCGCGCGATCATCGAATCGGCCGCGCGCTATCTGCAGCTACGGAGCTTCACGACCGAGCAGCTGCTGGAGCACAAGGTGCGCGCGGCCGCGAACGACGGGATCAGCCTGAACGGATTCCGCGCGGCGATCGCGTCATCGAATCCTGCGCCGGGTGGCGGGAGCGCGTCCGCACACGCGGGGTCGATCGCCGCGGCGCTCGTGCAGATGGTGGCGGGGCTCACGGTGGGCCGCAAGAAATACGCGGACGTGGAGCACGTCTTCCGCGACATGACCGTGCAGGCCGCGACGCTCGGCAAGCGGCTCGCGGAGCTCGTGGATCTCGACGCGCAGTCCTACGAGGCTGTATCGGCGGCCTACAAGCTCCCCAAGGGCACGCCGGATCAGGAGACGACACGAAAGGCGGCGATCACCGCGGCGTTGATCGGCGCGAGCGAGGTGCCGCTCGAGACGGCGCGCGCGTGCTCGGAGGTCGCGTCGCTCGCGGCGATCGCGGCGGCGAAGGGAAATGCGAACGCGCGCGCGGATGCGGGCGTGGCGGCGCTGCTCGCGGACGCTGGATGCAAGGGCGCGGCGTTCAACGTGAAGGTGAACGTGGACGCGCTCGACGAATCCGCACAGGCGCACGGGCTGCTCGAGGCAGCGGAGACGTTCGTGGGCGTGGCGAGCGAGGCGGCGGCGCGCGCGTCGGCGCTGGTGGGGGGAGGAGCGAGCGCGAAGGGCTAGCCTGCGAGGCAACTCACGTTCGCTTCGCGCGACGATCGGGGGTGCTCGGTGGCTCGGCGCCCGAGGGATCATTTCGACGATCAGATAGTACGTGTGTAGCGTTTCGTCGCGCACCAGTAGCGCGGATAACGCTATGAAACGCTACACGCAAACTTGCGCCTCGAGCCAAAGCGCACCGGCGCAGCACCTTAGCGATTGGCCTCTTCTGGCGCGCGGCGTGCCTACCAGTGAGAGCAAAGGATCGCGACTCACACATCGAGACCAACGTTCCATACGAAGCGACGGCTCTTCTTTCGGTCTTGCTTCTTCCGCGGAATTGAGTGCGCGCTGGAACTTCGAAGATAGGCTCAATCACCAATCTATTCCAAAGATCGAGTTGCGCAAAGTTGCAGGCGAGTTGCGCAACTCTACGCAACTCGAGAGCCGCGCTCGACACGCAACTCGTTGCAGGAGGCGAGTTTGGCATTTGTGATGACACGGTATCACACGTGCTTGGGAGACGGCCGTCTCACTCGGTGACCCTAGTCCCTCGGTTGTGCAGCTGCGAAGTGAGAAGAGGCGATTCCATGACGAACTGTGATGCGGGACTCATTGGCAGCTCGGCGGTGATGCAGAAGCTGCGTGAACAGATTGCGCGAGTGGCAGCAATTCCGCTGCCGATACTCATCGAAGGCCCTACTGGATCCGGGAAGGAGTTGGTTGCGCAGGCGCTGCATCGTGAGAGTCGTCGCGCTGGACGATTGGTCGCGGTCAACGTTTGCGCGATCGCGGAGTCCCTGTTCGAAGACACGATGTTCGGTCACGTTCGAGGAGCCTTCAGCGGTGCGACCGCCGATCGGACAGGACTCTTCGGGGAAGCTGATCGCGGAACGCTCTTTCTTGATGAAATCAGCGGACTAAGCGCCAGTGCGCAGAGCAAGCTGCTTCGCGCGATCGAGACTGGGGTGTTTCGTCCGGTGGGCGCGCGTACAGACGATTCGAGCGATGCGCGGCTACTGTCGGCGACGAGCGTTCCGCTGGATGAGGCGATCAGGGCCGGATCGTTCCGCGCCGATCTCGGATTTCGGTTGTCCGGCGCCACCATACGAGTTCCGGCACTTGCTGAGCATCGTGAAGACATTCCTGAGCTTGCGCGCCACTTCGCGGGCGCCGGTCGCTTCAAAGGACTCAGCCCGAAGGAATTGAGTGACGGCGCCATCTCGGCCCTAACGCGACAGTCGTGGCCCGGAAACATTCGGCAGTTGCGTAACACCGTCGAGTGCGCACTAATGCTATCGGATGGACCGCGCGTCAGCGGAGACGATGTTCAGCGCGTCATCGAGCAGAACTTTGGCGCGACTCGAAGTGCTGATGATGAAGAGGAACGCCGGCGCTTGCGGGAAACCCTAGGCTCATTCGAATGGGATACCGAACGCACCGCTATCTATTTCGGTGTGCATCGAGCAAGCATCTACCGACGCATGCGGCGGCTTGGAATCGAAGCGGGACAGCGTAGGCGATACACTGGGAAAGATTGGAGGCTGCCCGGCCTGAGCGATGAGATACATCCGTCTTCAACGAACGGCGAGACCTCGCTCGAATGATCATGCGCGACTACGGGCTCCGCGAGTAGGCGTTCAATGCATGGAAGGTGAATTCGCGCGAATTCGCATCCCGTTCGCGCGAATTGGTGCGAATAGAGAGTTTGCGAAGATCCTAAGTTGTTTTGTTGCAACTCGTTTGATGAGCACGCGGCGTGGCACCCTCGATGCTATGGGATGAGGCACCTTCTCCCACCGGATGGTGCGCTCCATGTCCCGTGCTCACGCGCCGATTGCCGCTCTCTTCGCGGCGATCAGGACCACTGTTGGTGCGATGGTCCCTTCATTCGTCGCCTCCAGCATCCTCGTTCCGCACGCGGGTGCTCCAGAGAAGATGATGTCTGTAAAGCGCGGCAGAAGGCTCGCTGCATTGGCGACGGTCGGCGCATTCGGTGTCGTACTGCTGTCGTCGCGCGCGACCTCTGTCTCTCACGCCGCGACACCTGCACGACCGGGAGTTGCGCCGAGGGCGCGTATCATGAGAACGCGCACTACCGACTGCAACGATAACAGCGAGATCATCGCCCCCTGCACCTCAGGGAGGTCGATCCAGATCGGCGGCCAATTCTCCGTCGGCTTCACCTTTACGAATAACAACTTCGAGTCAGTCTTCGTTGCGCCGAGCACGAATGGCGGATGTTCGTCGAGCCCGACGTCGGTAACGGTCCCCTCGCACCAGGCGCGCACGTTCACCATCACGTGCGGGGGCTCAGCCGACGGCACGGGCGTGATTCAGGTGACGGCCGACCTCGTCGTTGCGGAGATCAGCGACACGGTTAGTTCCGTCTCGATCACACCGGACGGCACAGGGGTCAACGCGTTGCCCAATGTCATGAACCGTCAGATCTTCACCGTCCAGAATCTGGGGAAAAAGAAGGACACGGTCGACATCGCGACGTCCTGCACCACGTATTCGTGCTCCCTCCAGACGGCGACCCCGCTCATCATCGACTCGGCGAGCTCGAAGCCGGATACGATTCAGTACACCGCGGGCGCGATCGGCAGCAGCGGAACTGTCGGGATCACGGGAACGCTCCGGCATCCGACGACCTCCAAGGACGGAGGCTATGTGCTGGCGCGAGTCCCATCGCCTCTCTCGCCCACGATCTCGCTCGCGCCACACAACGGTGACAACCATCTCGTGGGCCTCTGTGTGGCCTCGTGCTTCGAAGTCGTCGCCGGCTATAGCACACCGTCGTACACCAGTCGCGATGCGGCCCGATCGGCGACGCTAGTCTATTCGAGTGCGTTGGCGCACACGATGGGACTCGTCCAGGTCGACGTTACCGATTCGAGCGCACGGCACAGCCAGAAATTCTCCCTCCAGCTCAAGCAGTCGAACGGCAGCGCGGTCACCTTCACCACGGGCACGACGGAACTGTTCTTCAAGCAGGACACGGCCCTCAGCACGCGACTGGCCGGCCAGTTCGACGCCACGAGCCTCGCGACCGGTGTGTTGCTGGACACGGTTATTGTGAAGAGCATCTGGACCTCGGGAGCGGACTCGGGGACCGTGACGCAGTCCGCCACAGCCGTCCCGATCCTCATCACGAACGAGCAGGCGAGTCCGTTTGGCGCGGGGTGGACACTCGCCGGTCTCCAACGGCTCTACTTCCCGAGCGATACCACCATGCTCGTGGTCACGGATGGCGCTGGCTCCATTACACGCTTCACGCGAACGTGCAACGCATGTCTCGCCACAGCGCGGGCGGCGGACTTCAGCACGCTGCTCCAGACCTCGAGCGGAGGGGTTGTCACTGGCTATCGCCGCACGTATCGCGATGGGAGCACGGCGACATTCAACCCCTCCGGCTACCTGACGAGCGTTCAGAATCTCTTCAGCGACTCGACCAAGTTCGCGTACGATGGCTCGAACCACATCCAGACGATCACCGATCCCGCCGGCAAGACGCTCACGTTCGCCTACACGAGCGGGAAGCTTACAACGATTACGGATCCCGGCGGGCGCGTGAGTCACTTCTCGGTCAACGGATCGGGCGATCTGGCGTCCATCACGGACCCGACGAGCACCGTCACGTTCCAGGGCACGTACGACGCGAGCCACCGCTTGACCCAGACGACGGATCGGGCGGGTGGCACGTGGAAGTACTTCTACGACGCGGCGAGCAAGCTCGCGAGCGACAGCACGCCGAGCGTGAAGGTGGACACGACGATCGCGGGCACAGGCACCCTCGTCACAGTACGGCTGGGATCCGTGGTGCGGTCGCTCGAGTCGACCATTCTACCAGCGTCGGGCAAGGGTACGTCGACCAACCCGGCGGATCAGCGGGTGAGCAGCTCGGTCCGCGCCGTCACGTTCGCCATTACACGCGATTCCACGAGATACGCGCTCGACCGGTTTGGCGGGGCCACCCAGATCGAAACCCCGACTCTCCAGGATACCACCTTCATCACGCGCGATAGCGATGGCCGGATGCGCACGTCGCTCGAGCGAATGAAGGGCACCGTGGTGCAGAATGCGAGCGCGACCTATGTGGGCCCACGCCTTACCGTGACGGCTGACGCGCTCGCTGGATCATCGATCGCGTATACCTACGACACGACGTACGACATCGTGACGAGCGTCCTCGGAAGCACACAATCGGTATGGAATTACCTCAACACCGCCAAGACACTGGTCGATAGCTCGCGCGTGGGCGTGATCACCAACCCCGTGAGCCGATTCACGCACGACGCCAAAGGGCGCATCACACTGGCGGCCGACCCGCAAACCGATAGCACACGCGCTTACTACGGGAGCACAGGCTTTCAGAACACCGATTCCGTGTACACCGGCCTCAATCCGACGCTCTTCCGGTACGATGCATCATACGGTCGGCTCGTGCGGACCGTGAACGCGAGGCGCGATTCCACGGTAACGACGCTCGACCTCCTGAATCGCGTGCAGTCGGTGCAAGCGCAAGGCGGGGGGACGACGAGCTATGCGTACGACTCCCTGAGCCGCGTGCGACAGATTACGGATGCCAAGGGGCAGGTCTACGCCTATCACCTGAACCCGTTGGGCTGGGCGGATACCGTGACGGACGCGGCCTCCTCGAAGAACACCGCAGACCGGCGCGACGTGTTCGAATTCACCAAGACAGGTGCAGTCCGGGCGCACATTGATCGCAATCACTGGCGTACGAGTCACGCGTTCGATCGCTGGGGCCGGGATTCCGTCCTGACCTACACCGATGCACGCGGCTCGACGCGCACGTCCACCTTCGCGTACGATAGCACGGGACTTTGGTCAGCGGCGGCCAACTCCGAGAGTATCGACACGGTCCGGACCGACTCTGCTGGTCTCACGCAGATCCAAACCACCTGGCGGGGGACCACGCGCTACGCCGACACCCTTCACACGGACGCGAACGGATTGCCCTACTCCAAGGTGCTCGTGCGGGGAACGAGCAGCGCCAGCCTCGTCCAGAAGATTGCGTACGGCTACGACAATGGCCTCCTACTAAACCGAATGGTCGTGGGTGGGGACAGCACCCGGTTCTTTCACAATGCCGATGGCGTGCTCACGGCGATCAAGCTCATGAGCCCGACAGGCGTGAAGATCGACAGCATTGCGTACATGATCTCGAAGGTGCATCAGGGGGTGACGATGACGCATAGCGCGGCGGCACTCGCCAATTTCAACGCCAGTTATGCGCGCGATTCGCTTGGCCGCATTACCCAGCGTTCGTTCGGCGATACGCTCTGGAACTACGTGTACGACGCGCATGGTCACCTCACCAAATATGCGACGATCGTGGCCGGCGATTCACTCGCCTGTGTTAAGGATCTGCATTACATGGACGGCGAGCATTGCACGATCGTGGGGACGGCGGACACGCTGCGCACGCAGGCTTTCAGCTACGATTCCGTCGGCAACCGTGCAGACAATACGCCGACTCTCCTCGCAGGCAACCGGCTCACGAGCTGGCTGGGGTACACGCTTGCCTACGACTCCGCCGGCAACCTCGTGCGTAAGTCCAAGTCAGGATTCGATCAATACCTCTATTGGAATAGCCTGGGCCAGCTCGATAGCGTGAAGACGATGAAGAGCGATACCACGCTCGTGAGCTTTGGCTATGATGGATTTGGGCGACGAGTGCGGAAGACGGTCGGCACCGCGACGCCGCTTCGTTACATCTACGATGGTGCGCAGATAGCCGTGATCGATACGGCAGGTACGCCGATGCAAATCTTCACCGACTATCCGGGAAGCGAAACGCCGCACAGCGTATTCGATTCCGTGGGGAAACGACGGTATTTTGTCACGGAGATCGGCGCAGGCAGCGTCTGGGGTCTGCACGATTCTACGGCCACAGTGAAGAACCACTACCGCTACGCACCGTTTGGTCTGCTCGAGGATTCGTCGGAGGTCGTCAAGGACCCGCTTCGATTCGCAAGCCGTGAATATGATCCCGAAACGCGGCTTTACTTGAATCGTGCTCGCTACTATGATCCCGAACTGGCACGGTTCATCTCAGAGGATCCGATCGGACAAAGTGGCGGCGTCAACCAATACGCGTACGTCGGCAACGATCCGATCAATGCTACAGACCCGTCAGGCACCTGCATGGTGGATTTTCATTTTTCGTCGGACATGGATGGTGGGCTCTGCAGCGCAGGCCATGGAGGTTTCGGCGGAGCAAATAGTGGAGCGAGTTCTCTGGGAGATGCTACGGATTTTGTAACGAGTTGGGGGACGTGGGAAGCGTATGCGGCTTCAGAAGCGAGTAGCATTTACAATGCTCGAGCACTCAAATCGGTGTTGCAGAGCGGACACGACCCCAACGAAAACTCCAATTCAGCCCTAGTAACCGTGATCTTTGCCAAAGGATCGAGTCTCACTAACTGTCCAGAGACAGAAAGCGATTTTCTACCGAGTGACTTTTCTCAGAAGGGATCATCTGTACCTTTTGCAAGAGTCCTCGATTTGTCTCTGAAACGAGTGAATGCACTCGTCGGTTCGTCACCCGGGATGCCGCTCGTGTTCTTGAAGGGTTGGTATCATGGATCGATGGTCTTCGTTGAGGAAGGAGTAATCATAGAGGTTGCCAACAACATGGACGGCGAGATCAATTGTTCGGATGGATCGGGTTACGTGAAGGGCATCTATTCTCCTTGAACGAGGATAGAGCGATCAAGCCACATTTTGCGTCTGCGCCAAATGCACGCTGTTGGGCTCGTGCAAGTATCTTATGAGACTACACGGGTAACACCGTGAATGCTTAGCAGGATCGATTCCAACGCGCGCTCAAGGTCATGATGCAAAGTCCGCCCAAGCAAGATGCTGATCTTTTGCGAGCCGAGGCAACTATCCTGGTCCTTCGGGGACTCGCGATGAAGGATGCCTTGTCGCTCCCAGACCAGTACCAAGTATTACCGGACACCGCAATTGTCGACCGAAAAGCGGCGCGCGTGCTCCTAGCAAAGATGCCGAAGCCACGTGTGTGCACTTTTTTCGCAGACGAGCGTGCGCTTCGTATCAGCTGCAGGAGCCTTGACGAATTCGTTTCGACCCCGATTAGTCGGTCCGGTACTTGGGCGATGGCCAGGACTGATATCGCAAACGAATTGAAGCAGTGGCTCAAGAGTCTATCTCCGGCTGACGTCGACGCGTGGAGTGTGAGCGTCGCTTCCGCCGAGGCTGAAGTCGTATTGAGTCTCTCCGACTATCTCAAATGGGAGTCCGACTACAGCTTTAAAGATTGCTCCGTTACTCGTGAACAGGAATTGAATGTCGACGAAGCGCATCCGAGGTTAGTCGTCCGATTCGGTTTCTTGAGAGCCGATGCGCCTCACATCACATTTCTCGTTGCTCCGAAAACTATATAGTCGCGTTGTTAAGGTCAGAAACCTGCGCTGGTGGCGTTTCCCCCGAAAGCTGATCCAGTTATTGTCGGAGGCATCCAGCTGGCCTAACGGCCTGGGAGGCCCCGATGGAGAAAGGGAAGCGGCAACGGCGGTACACGGATGAGCAGATTGTACAGATCCTGCAGGAGCAGGCCGGCGGGGCGGCGCCCGCGGAGCTGATTCGGCGACACGGGATCTCGATGGACACGCTCTATCGCTGGCGACGGAAATACAGCGGCGTGAATCGAGCCGAGGTGCAGCGGTTGAAGGCACTCGAGGACGAGAATCGACGGCTCAAGCGCTTGGTCGCAGAGCAAGCGCTCAATGTGCAGGTGTTGAAGGACGTCTTGGGAAAAACGTGGTGACGACCACCCAGCGCCGCGCGGTCGTCGCCGAGTATCGAAGCGCGGCGCGCTCGGAGCGTCAGGTCTGTGCGTGGTTCAATGTGCCCCGCGCGACGGTGCAGTATCGGAGTCGTCGGGCGCCCGCCCACCGGCGGGTGGCGCGATTGACGAAGCTCGCGGAAGACAAGCGGCGGTGGGGCGGCCTGCGCCTCACCTGGCGCCTGCGGCGGGACGGGACCCTCGTCAACCACAAACGCATCGAGCGTCTCTTGCGCGAGGGGAGCCTGCTCGTGGGCCAGCCGTGACGTCGCAAGTAGGCGGCGGTGATCCGGGTGCCGACGCCGACGCCCACGCCCACGCAGGCGAACGAGCGGTGGAGCATGGACTTCCTGCGCGACACGCTGCGAGCGGGGCGGCCGTTTCGCGTGTGGACGCTCGTCGATGACGCGACGCGCGAGTGTCCGCTGTTGGTGACCGACCACTCGTTGCCCGCCATGCGCGTGGTGGAGGCCCTGGAGTTTCTGCGCACCACGCGTGGACTCCCGCGCGCGATCGTGTGCGATAACGGGCCCGAGTTTGTGAGTCAGGCGCTGGACGAGTGGGCGGCGACGCACCACGTGGCGCTCCGTTTCATCCGGCCGGGCCACCCGGTGGAGAATTGATTTGTCGAGGGCTTCAACGGCAAGTTGCGCGACGAATGCCTGAACTTGCATCACTTCGCGACCCTTGCCGAGGCGCAAGAACGAATCGAGGAGTGGCGCGTCGAGTACAACACCGAGCGCCTCATCGCGGCTTGGGGCAGCGCACACCGATCGAGTACGCCGCCGTGTTACGAGATCACGAGAGCGAACGACCAAACCCAGTCCTCCGACGCGAATTGGTATAGCGCTGGGGGGAAACGTCACCGGCACTCGATAGCGCGAACAACGGTATTCGCCCCTAGGCTTTCAATACGGTGGCGCCGGTGGCGCCGGCGGCGTCGGTGGCGTGATCAAGCCACCCTGTCCGATCGGATCGTCGTCGTCAGGCTTGGACGCGTGGGAGGCGGTCGGGGCGGAGACGAGCTGGTAGTGTAGCTCGTAGTTCTGGTCGGGCGTCTCGACGAGCCAGATCTCACCGTGCGCACCGGTGGACGACCGGTAGCCGGTGCTGGGCAGGCTGCCTCCGAATGGCGCTCCGGGAACCACGCGCCAGTCCGCGGGAAGCGATGCGGTGACGTCGTTCGTGAGCTCGTTGTAGTCCGCTCGTTCCGTGCTCCCGTTCACCGGTATCACGCACGACAACGTGCTGGTCGAGTCTCCCTGAATCACCCAGCATCCCGTCGCCACCGACGGCTTCTCGCTCGACGTCCACATGCGATACCCCTGCGACAGCTGCATCGCGCCACTCTTGTAGGCGTCGAAGCCGGTTTTGGATGCCTCGATGTCGTTGGTGAGCTCCTGGCGCACCCATCGCAGCGTATCGGCGCGGCCGGAGGCATCGGCGCGAGGGTTGTTCGCGACTTGCTGCTCCGTGTCCTTCCAGCCGGTCTCGATCACCCGCCTCTTCGCCGCCGCCGCCTGGGCAACCGCGCTCTTCTTCTTTGCCGCCATCGCTGCCGACGACGCCGCTGCTTCGCTGGCGGTGGTCGGACTGTTCATCCAGCCACACTCCACGAAGTTCTCGTCGTCCGGGTACGTGTAATTCTCGACCAGATAGAGCGCGAAATGAATCTTCGTGCGCTCGTACTCGATGAAGTTGTCGGACTTGGAGCCGGCGTCGGGGAGGTCGAAGACGTCGCTGATGTACGCCGGCTGCTTGGGATCCGTGGAGAAACAGAGATACCGGATGGATGGCCGGCCAGGGGGAGCGGTGGGCGCGGCGTTCTTCGGGGCATTCGCCGAGCCGTTCGTCGAGTTATCCTTGGCGGCCTGGCCGAGCGCCCTCACGAACTGTGAGCCCAGCGAGTTGTCGACGGAATCCGAGGCCCCCGCGTTGGCCACGGTGCTTCGCGGCTGGCCGCCCTTCCCCAGGGCGACGAAGTCGCCGTGTCCGTCCCAGTTCATCGAGTACGTGAAGTCGCCCGGACCGGAGGGCATGAAGTCGTTGGCCACGGGGATCAGGATGCCGCCGCAGTTGGCGGCGGGATCACCGGCAGGCTCCTCGAACGTGAACGCGTCGGTGCGATTGACGCACAGCTGCCCCGTGCCCGACCGCATCCAGCCGGTGCCCTGCACATCGCTGCTCTGGAACGCGCCCCACACGCCGTCGGTACGCGTCACGATGAACGCGACGCGCGCACCGGACTGCGGGGTGTATGGTCCGGCGGCATCGTACTCCTCGTCGTACACGGTCTCGCACTTTCCGGCCGCCACCGCATACCATCCCTGCGTCGTCCACTTGTATCCGGTGATGAACTTCTGGATGCGCGACGCCACGGCGACGTGGATGTCGACCCGGCCCTTGTTACAGATCTCCAGCGTCGCATTCTGAGCCGAGCCGATTTCGGGAAGCAGAAGCATCGCGCAGCTCGACAGGATCGCAACGAGTTTCCTCATGCTCTCACTCCGACGCCGAAACGTGTCCACATCACGTGTGATGCCGCCCGAAACTACAAGGCTCGGCTCACACGATGCATCGCACGATTCGGAAGCGCCAGGTGGCGATCGAGGGCAAAAAAACTGCTATCACCGCAGAGGACGCGGAGGACCCTGAGGACGCGGAGGACCACTAAAATGGTCTTGTTGTTACTCCGCGTCCTCTGCGTCCTTCGCGTCCTCTGCGGTGAAGCAGTTCGCCCTACTCCCCCCTAATTGGCCGCGTACGCCGTCAACACCCTCGGCCCGTTGTCGGTGATCGCGATCGTGTGCTCGAAGTGCGCGGCGCGCGAGCCGTCCGCGGTCACCACGGTCCATCTGTCGGGCATGGTGCGCGTCTTGGGCGTCCCCACGCTCACCATCGGCTCGATCGCGATCGTGAGCCCCGGCGCGAGCTTCATCAGCCGCTTTGGCTTGCCGTAGTTCGGCACCTGCGGCTCCTCGTGGAACTCGGTGCCGATGCCGTGCCCCACCAGGTCGCGCACCACGCTGAACCCCGCGCCCTCGGCCACCGCCTGCACGGCAGCGCCGATGTCGCCGATGTGGTTCCCCACCACCGCCGCCGCGATCCCCGCGTCGAGCGCGCGCTCCGTGACGTCGAGCAGCTTCTTCGACGTCGCATCCACCTCGCCGATCGCGACGGTGGTCGCCGAGTCGGTGAAGAAGCCCTTGTACCCCACGCCGATGTCGAGGGAGAGCAGGTCGCCGTCCCTGAGCACCCGCTTTTTTGAGGGGATCCCGTGCACGATCTCCTGGTTGATCGACGCGCACACGGAGCCGGGGAAGCCATACAACCCCTTGAACGCCGGCGTCGCGCCCTCGTGGCTCCTGATGAACGTCTCCGCCATCTCGTCCAGCTCGAGCGTCGACATCCCCGCCCTGGCCTGCGCGCGCAAATGCGAGACGGTGGCGCCCAGAATCCGGCCGCCCTCCGCCATCACCTCGATCTCGCGCGCCGACTTCAGTGCAATCATCCCTCGAGCTCTCCCATCACGGTCTTCGTAATCGCCTCGATGTCACCTAGTGCATTAACGCGCACCACGCGCGGTCCGTTCGCGGATGTCTTCGCGCGGCTCTCGTACCACGCGATCACGGGCTCGGTCTGTTCGTGGTACGCGCGCATGCGCTGGCGGATGGCCGCGGGCTCGTCGTCCTTGCGGCGCACGAGCTTTCCGCCGCACTTGGCGCACGCTGTGCCGGGCTCGAGCCCGGTGTAGGGGGTTTGGCACCCCTCGCAGGTGGTGCGGGCGCTGAGGCGTCGCACGAGCTCGTCCTCACCCACCTCGAAGAGGAGCACGACGTTCACCTTGCGCCCCAGCTCCGAGAGCACGCGCTCCAGCCCCTCGGCCTGCGGCACGGTGCGCACGACGCCGTCGAGCACCACGCCCTTCGCCTTCTCGGGCTCGGCGAGCGCGTCCTTCATGATCCCGAGAATCACCGAATCGGGAACGAGATCGCCGCGCTCCATGGCCGCCTTGGCGGCGAGGCCGAGCGGGGTTTTTGCGGCGACGGCGGCGCGGAGCACGTCACCGGTGGCGAGCTTCGGAATGCCCAGGCGCTGTGCCACGCGCTCGCCCTGCGTTCCCTTTCCCGCACCCGGCGGGCCGAGCAGAACGATGTTCATCGTGCGACGTCCTCAGTCGTGGGTGGTCCGGCGGCAGCGCGGCGACGCGCGCGCAAGGATCACGCGCGGTCGCGGAACCTCACACGGGCGCCCTTCTTCATGAAGCCATCGTACTTGCGGATCAGCAGCTGCTGCTGCACCACCTGCACCGTATCGAGTCCCACCCCAACGACGATCAAGAGCGACGTTCCGCCAAACCGGAACGGGACGTTGATGATGTCGGAGATCACGATCGGGAGGATGAACAGGAAGGTCAGGAACACCGCGCCCGGCAGCGTGATACGGGTGACCACGCGATCGATGTACTCCGCGGTACGCGCGCCCGGCTTCACGCCCGGAATGAACCCGCCCTGCTTCTTCAGGTTCTCCGCGATGTCGATCGGATTGAAGATGATCGACGTGTAAAAGTACGTGAAGAACAGAATGAGGATGGCGGACACGAGGAAGTACACCCAGCTCCCAGGCTGCATGTAGTCCGCGATCGTCTGCGCGGTGGGCGACTTGCTGAACTGCGCGAGCGTGCCCGGCACGACGATCACCGTCTGCGCGAAGATGATCGGCATGACGTTGGCGGCGTTCATGCGCAGCGGGATGAAGTTCTTCGCGCTCTCCCGCTGCCGCCCGCGCGCCATCGTGCGCTGCGGGATCTGGATCGGCACCTTGCGCGCCGCCACCGTGATCGCCACGGTGCCCGCCACCACGGCCACCATCACCACGCCGAGCACGAGGAGCCGGAACGGCGCGGTGGTTCCCGTCTGCATGTACTGCCACGTCTGCCCGATGCTCGGCCAGATGCGCTCGACGATCGAGAAGAAGATGAGCAGCGATGCGCCGTTGCCCACGCCGCGCTCGGTGATCTGCTCGCCGAGCCACATCACGAACATCGCGCCCGTGGTGAGGAAGAGCGCCATTTCGAGGCGGAAGCCGAAGCCCGGGTGCGTCACCGCGCCCTGCAGCGACTCGGTGAACAGCGCATATCCCCACGCCTGCAGGATGGCGATGCCCACGGTCATGTAGCGCGTGTACTGCGTGATCTTGTTTCGCCCCTCTTCCTCGCGCTGCATCTTCTCGAACTGCGGCACCACCGCCGTCATGATCTGGAAGACGATGCTCGCCGAGATGTACGGCACGATGCCCAGCGCGAACACGGTGGCGCGCGAGAGGCCGCCGCCCACGAACAGATCGTAGAGGCCGAGGAGGCCGCCCGACTGCTGGTTCTGGAAGAAGTCGATGAGCGCGCGAACATCGATCCCTGGCGCCGTGATGTGCGCGCCGAGCCGATAGATCACGAGCGCCAGGAGCGTGAAGCCGATCTTCGACTTCAGCTCCGGTGTCTGAAAGAGATTCTTGACCGCTTCTGCCGGATTGGAGCGCGCCATGTTACTCCTCGACGCGGCCCCCTGCCGCGACGACTTTGTCGCGCACCGTGGCGCTCACCTTGATGCCGCGCAGCGTGACCGCGCGCGTGAGCTCCCCGCTGGCCAGCACCTTGGCCGGTCCCTTCTTCTTGCGGATCAGCCCGGCCGCCACCAGCGATTCGGTGGTCACCTCGGTTCCGTCGAGATCGTTGAGCGCGTCGAGCCGCACCACCTGATTCTCCTCGCGGAACGGATTGGTGAAGCCGCGCTTGGGCAGCCGGCGGGTGAGCGGCATCTGTCCGCCCTCGAAGTGCGGCTTGCCGCCGCCCGGGCCGTGGTGCCCCGCGCGCGCCTTCGATCCCTTGTGTCCCTTGCCCGACGTTTTGCCGGTGCCCGACCCCGGTCCGCGCCCGAGGCGCTTGCGGTTCCGGTGCGAGTCCGGCGCGGCGTGCAGGTTGTGCAGGCCGATCTTTTCGACCGGCGTCTCGTCCTTGGTCATGCTCTCACTCCTTCACCGGCGTCACCTTCACCAGGTGCCGCACGCGCTTGATCGCTCCGCGAAGCGAGGGGGAATCCGGCTTCACCACCACGTCCTGATGATGACGCAGCCCGATGGACCGAAGCGTCGCCCGCATCTTGGCCGGGTGACCGATGCCGCTGCGCACCTGCTCGATTCGAACGTCGCCCTTCGTGAGCGTGTTCGGCTCCGTCCTGGCCGGGCCGCGCCCGGGATGCCATACGAATGTACGTGGCATTACACCATCTCCTTCGATTTCGCACGCGACTTGTACTGCAGGCTGCCGACCTCGATCTCACGCTCGCGCGCGATCTGCTCGACCGTCGTCAGGTTGTGCAGCCCGTCGAGCGTCGCCCGCACCATGTTGTGCGGATTGGTGGATCCGAGGCTCTTCGTGAGGATGTCGCCCACGCCCGCGCACTCG
>Ga0207707_10000787_pt1 | contig 31044 bp, 23 predicted proteins | sample KBSC83BmetaG_FD_184336 | JGI IMG/M metagenome (GOLD analysis project Ga0207707, IMG submission 184336) | Corn rhizosphere microbial communities from Kellogg Biological Station, Michigan, USA - KBS C8-3B metaG (SPAdes) (version 2) | ecosystem: Host-associated > Plants > Roots > Rhizosphere ... | reverse complement strand
AACACGGCAGGCATTGCCTGCCGATCGGGATTCAGCCCTCGCGCGAGGCATGGTGAACGGCTTCGAGCTCGCGATTGGTTCCGCATCCTACGGGGAATCGGAGAACGGTTCGGCCGGCGCTGGTCCCACCACGGACTTTGCCAGGGGCGGCGAGCTTTCCTACATCCTGCGGCTGCTACTCCATCGCAACGACACGCAGGGAATGTCGGCAAGCGTCGAGTCACGATTTCCGTTTCTCGATAGTCGCGTCGTGCGACTCGCCGCGAATCTTCCGTCGTCGTACAAAATCCGATTTTCCTCGAAAGTGGGCGACCCCGAGCACCCATTCTACCGAGACAAGTGGATCGTACGACAAATCGCGGATCGGTACGTCCCGGCGAGTCTGAGCCGTCGCAAGAAGCTCATGTTTCTCACCAACGCTTTCGAGCGAACCAGGATTGAGGACGCCTTCTTCGAGGGTGGCTTTACGCAGGAGTTTTTTGGATTGACACATCGGCGCCTGCGCTACCTCCTTGCGAACGCCAGTCACCCGCTGAGGATGCGCCTCCTGCACCTGGAGGCATGGGGCAAGCAATGCCTGCGCAATGGCACTCCATCCGAGCTGGCGGACCGCCTTGCAAAGCACGTGAAAGTCGTCGCGTCGCTATAGCACATCGCTAGCGACGACTTCTAATCAAATCATGACGCGGTCGATTCCTGCCATCGTTTTGGGGTCCGGCATAACGCCATTGGGCGTGCTCCGGATTCTCCGGCGCGCTGGTATCCCCACGTACCTCGCCGAGGGGGCTGATCCCCTTCTGAAACGGTCGCGTTGGTACCGGCCGTTGCCGAGTCAAGACATGCAGCGGACGAACGAGCCGATCGAGTCGTGGCTCGAACGTCTGCCGTTCGAACGCGCCGTGCTAATTCCGTGTTCCGACCGATGGATCACGCGTGTCGCCGAACTGCCGCCGCACTTGAGGAATCGCTTTCCGGCCAGTCTCAGTGAGCCGCAGGTGTTGCATCATCTCGTGGACAAGGGCGCGTTTGCGAGAATACTCAAGGAGACCGGAATCCCGCACCCGTATTCGAAGACGTTGGACAGCAACGATGATCTCGTCGACATTCCGGACCGGGTATTCGAAGCGGCCATAGTGAAGCCCCGGGATTCCCAGAGTTTCCAAGAGCAGTTTGGCGTCAAGGCGTTTCACGTCAGTGGTCGTGCAGAGCTCACTGAACGACTCCAGGCCATTCGCGCCAAGGGGCTGGACGCAATTGTACAGGAATACGTCCCGGGTCCCGCGAAACACCACTACTTCCTTGATGGGTTTATAGATCGCCACGGAAGCATGCGTGGACTTCTCGTCCGCGAGCGACTGCGAATGTATCCGGCGGATTTTGGGAACAGTACAGCCATGATAAGTGTCGTTCCGGGCGCGGCCGCTCAGGCAGTCGAGTCCATTCAACAATTACTGTCGGCCATCGGGTACCGAGGCATTTTCAGCTCCGAATTCAAGCTCGATGCGCGCGATGGCCTGTTCAAAATCCTCGAGGTCAACGCACGACCCTGGTGGTTCGTGGACTTCACGGCCAGATGCGGCGTCGACGTCTGCTCCATGGCGTACGCCGACGCGCTGGGGCAGGACGTGCCCTCGGTCGAGACGTATCAAATCGGTCGTCGCGAGGTGTATCCGTACACCGATTTTTTTGCCTGTAAGGCCATGCGGCGGCAAGGAGAGTTGAGCTTGTGGTCGTGGTTTCGATCGTGGTTTGGTGCGACACAAACGGTGTTCCAGTGGTCGGATCCCCTCCCCGCGACCGCCGGCGCCATCGAGATTCTGACCGCGTTCATTCGCCGACGTCTGCCACGGTTCTCTCCGCGTACCGCAAGTAGAGAGTCGCAATGACAACGGCGCTCACCGCTCTCGTCGGGGCGCTTCGTGAGGTCGGAATCGACACGGTATTCGGTCTTCCGGGCACTCAAAGCGTGGCGCTTTTCGAGGAAATCCGGCGAGCGGGAATTCGGACCGTTCTCGCAACCGACGAGCTGGCGGCCGCATTCATGGCGAACGGATATTTCCGCGCGAGCGGGCGGATTGCGGCGCTGACAACCATCTCCGGCCCCGGTTTCACTTACGCTCTTACGGGCCTGGCGGAAGCGCGACACGATTCGGTTGGACTGTTGCACCTCGTTCCGACACCGCGGCCCGACGACAGGCACGCGTTTCAGCTGCAGGCCATCGATCAAGCCGCGATCGCTGGCGTGTTGGCGAAACATTATCTGCTCATCGACGGCGTAACGGACGTAGTAGCGGCCGTCCATCACGCCGCGGATCTCGCGACAAACGGCGGACCAGGCCCGGTCGTTGTGCAGCTCGACGCAAGAGACCTGGCCGACCGGATCGCGTTGCGCGGGCAGACCGTTGACGCCGCGCACGTTGATGTGGAGACGCAAGATTGCGAACGCCTTGCTACGCGCTTCGCGGAAGCCCGACGTCCGGTGTTCTTACTCGGCGCAGGCGCAACGGGAGCGGCGCAGGATCTATGTTCGATCGCGCGTCGTCTGCGGATTCCCGTAGTCACCACGCCGTCAGCGCGAGGGTTGCTGCGCGAAGACGACGAGTTGGCCATGGGCTACGATCCGCTCCGAGGCACGACCGATCAAGTAAATCGGCTCTTTGCCGAATCGGATCTGATCCTTGGCCTCGGCTGCAAGTTGACCCATAACGGCAGTGCGGGATATCGACTGCGGCTATTGCGCGAACAATTCGTGCACGTCGATGCAGACAACGGTGTATTGAACGCGAACTATGAGGCGGAACTGGCCATCTGTGCACGCGTCGAGGAGGTCGTCGTTCCCTTCCTCGCTAGTCGCACCAATACCGCCTCATGGCAGGAATCGCAGCTTCGGGAGTTTCGCGACGCCATTCGTTCGGTCCCGCCGGAGCCGGAAACTCGGATTCATGGTCCATCGGGATCGATGCAGCCGGCTCAGTTTTTTTCGTGGCTTCGGACATGTCTCAACGACGACGCCATCGTCGTCACTGATTCCGGGTTCCACCAGATACTCACGAGAAGGTACTACGAGGTGCGCACGCCTCGTGGTCTCATATTCCCGAGCGATTTTCAGTCGATGGGCTTCGGTTTGCCGGCGGCGATCGGTGCTCGGGTGGCTGCTCCCGAACGCGACGTCATCGCGATTGTCGGTGACGGTGGGTTCTTGATGTCGGGTCTGGAGCTGATGACGGCGCAACGAGAAGGCCTGCCCCTAGCCGTAATCGTCTTCAACGATGGGCAGTTGAATCAGATTCGCTACCAGCAGCTTTCGGAGCATGGACACAGCCACGCGGTTCGCCTGACCAATCCCGACTACGAGACTCTCGCGGCATCCTTCCGGCTCCCCTATGTCCGGTTCGATGCCAATCCGCTGAGCCGGACTGCAGAGCTGCTGCGCGGAAGGCCGCTGTTCATGGAAGTCGCCGTCGGCGATTCGGTGGACCTTCGTGTGCGCACGGGTGTCGCCCTCGCCAAGAACGTCGGCCGGAAAGTGATTGCCCCTGGCGTGCGCGACTGGATCAAGGCCCGTCTAGGCCGAGGCGAGACCGCCTAGCAGGTTCGCCGAGACTTGGCTCGCGCGCTAGCATAAAGAGGCCGCGTCGGCCGAAAAGCGGCCTGCATGTGAGGACGCCATGCCGAGACCTGGCAGATGGTTCAGCCGTCCTTCTGTCGCACGGATTTGTCCCACTCAACGCCCGGATTCTGTTCGCGACTGACTATCATGAGTCTCGAAACCCATGTGCCGCCCGCGCCCATCAGCAAAGGTTCAGCAGGCGTCAAGCACTTCTTTTCAGTGGACGTCGAGGAATACTTCCAGGTCAGCGCCTTCGAACGGACCATTCCACGCGCGGACTGGTCCGAGTGGCCCCAGCGCCTAGATCAATGTCTGCCGCCGTTGCTCGATGCGCTGGACCGCCACGGTGTCAAAGGTACGTTTTTCGTGCTTGGGTGGGTCGCTGAACACAATCCGGCCAGTGTCAGGCGCATCCTGAACAACGGCCATGAAGTGGCATCGCATGGCTACTGGCATCGTCGGATACCAACGATGACGCCAGCGGAGTTTCGGGCGGACATCCGCGACTCAAAACACCGCCTGGAAGACCTCGCGGGCACAGCCGTTCTCGGGTTCAGAGCCCCGAGCTTCTCGATCACCCCCGGACTCGAGTGGACGTTCGATGTTCTGATCGAGGAGGGATACTTGTACGATTCCAGCCTGTTCCCGGTGCGGCGACGCGGGTACGGATATCCTCGCGCGGCGACAACGCCTCACGTCATAAAACGCGCTTCTGGACAGCTGGCGGAATTCCCACTTGCCACCGCGTCGATCGCGGGCCTGTCGATACCTGCCGCCGGCGGCGGCTACCTACGCCATTTTCCGCTTGCCCTCATCCAGCTCGCATTCAGTCAGTCCGATGCTCGCCGACTACCCGCAACATTTTATATCCATCCTTGGGAGATCGATTCAGCACAGCCTCGCGTTCCCGCTTCTTTCTTGACCCGCCTTCGCCATTATCGCGGCATCGATCGGGGCTTGGCCCGTATCGAGGCATTGCTGAAGGATTTTACGTTTGCACCAATCGCAACCGGCCTGGACGCACTCATGGCGGTCCCCAGCAGCGGATCGACAATCGGCTAGCGGAGCGGCCAAAGAGCGATCGCGGCGCTGCGGTCCTGAGTGGTTTCAGGCAGCCGTCTGGTGCTCGAACGCCTCGGCTTCTTCGGACACGGTGCGCGGGATGATGCGCGCAAAAGCCGAGAGCCCTTCGAAGTAGCGCTCGATGCTCGAGTACATCAGTTCCAGATCCTTGGTCGTTCGCACGAACGGCGTGAGTCCCGGCACGAGGCTGTTGCTGTGAAAATACATGTGCAGGTGACGACCGCCCTCGTCGATGATTCGGCGACTGGCCGCCAGCATGTCTGATACAATGTCCGTCTCCGGGCTGAGAATCACGCGTCGCAAGTCGAGCGCCTGATTTAGCAGCCCTGGGAGATGCATTCGCTGTCCGAGAGGGCCGTAGAGAGACTTCGCCAGCGTCCTCCAGTGCGAGCGCCCAAACCGCGTGAATCCAGTGGTGAGGGGGACCTCAACGAGCTTCCCGTCGGACGTTGGTGCACATAGATCGACCGCGCTCGGGCGATAGACATGCAAGGGCGCGCGAACGAATGAGGGACCTCCGTACTCGCGCCACGATAGGAGTGGCGTCACACTGCTGTCCACGCGGAAGCCGGTGTCCTCGAGCGCGCCGAGCGTATCGGTGCCGACGCCGAAGCGCCCGGCGCGAAAGGCCGTCGCTTCCACACCAATGTTCTCTCGGAGGATCTCCTTCAGGCGCGCGATCTTCTTGCCCTGCGAATCCCGAGGGTACTGCCAGAGCATCGAACACTGTTCCTCCCGTCCTTCGACAGGCGGCGTGTTCCACGGATGCAGATGCGCTCCGACCTCAATGCTATTGCTAGCAACGGCTTCCCGCATGATTGCGGCAGCGGTGGGGTCGCTCGCCACCTGATAGCTTACGAAGAGGGTCGTCCGAGCACCGAGCCGCTCGAGGAGCCGCTGAAGGCGCGGGATCTCGCGGATGTTCTGGGTCGTGCTATTGCCGGTCGTCGGCTCCCAGTTGTCCTCTTCCGTATCGACGGAAATATTGAAACCGATCGCGCTCGATTCCGCCCCGTTCGACGGTTGGCCATGACCGTCGACCGCGGAATACGGCTCCTTCGGCCGCACCACAGCCGCATCGCGATCCGTGAGGCGCACGTTGACGTGAGTGGAAACTATTGAATCACTGGCGCGAACTGGTGGGAGCCAACCCGCGCATCGTATTGCCCTGCAGCACAGAACGCTAGGCGGCCGAACTTCCGGACGCCATGGCACCATCGTTTTATCGCGACGACGCTCTAGGGCGCGGTACCAATGTTAGACGCCCAAGCCGGGCGAATGCCACTTGGGCCAGCGAGTTGACGCACGGTACGTCAGGAAGGATTCGAAGCGCGAAGGCGGCGACGGACGAGGTCGATCGCCCAGCGGACCTGCATGCGCCGCCATTCGCCCTGGGGCAACGTCTCCTGCTGCTTTGCTGCGACCAGCCAGTCCAGCAGCTCGCTGACCGTCGGAAACCACCCGCGTTTGCCAGCCAGTCGACGGAGCAACGCTTCGAACCGCGGATGCACCTTGCCGTCGCGTGTGAAGCGCTTTCCGAGATGGGTCGCGACGATGCACACCCCACCCTCGGCCTCTAGGCGGTCTTGGGCCGCTTCGTTCAAAATGCTGTTGAACGCTGCGCAATCCTCCGCATCCGTGGCCGAAAACCACCAGCGGACTAGTGGACGCTTCGGGTCTCGGTACGGCATTCCAGGGTTGATTCGCAGGAGGTTCACCTCGTCGTACGTGAGGTTCCGCACGTATTCGATGCGCTCCTGACACAAATCTCCCCACCAGTAGGGCGAGTCCTTCCGATGGCCGAGGAACCAGTCACGCGGATGCCCGTTCGTCAGCGCGTAGAACCAGCGCACGGGAAGCAGATCCACGCGATCGACGCCCCAATACAGATTCTCGCGGTTGTGGCCGTGATTGGCGTGGGCACGCGGCCACGTCCCGGTGAACTCGCGAAAGCGCTCGAGAGCCGCGATGACCCGCTCACGCCGGCTGGACTCCATCGTGGCTCCGTGAAAGGCGAGCTCGAAGCCAGCGGCGGCAAGTTTTCGAATGAACTCGGGGTATCCCGGATCGTCGAGCGTCTTCCCAGCGAAGAAGATCTCGCTGCCTTCCGGACAAGCCACCGGCCAGATGGTCTTGGTGGTCCGCATCCCGAGCTCGGCCAGTAGGTCGTAAACCGGGCCGACGTTCTCCGGCGTCGCGTCGTCAGTATCGTCGAAAATCGTGAAGGCGAAACGCGCACCGCCCGGATAGCGGCCGAAATTCTCCATTCCTACGCCTGCACCTGCGTGACGAGCTCAAAGAGTGCGAGATCATCGGAATGCTCGCGAGCATACCGGTCCGCGTCCCACTTCACGGGCCCTGCCACGGGCTCGCCAAACGCCGGATCGCGAAGGAAGATCTGAAACGGCTCGTTGCGCTCGGTAGGCGCATACTCCATCGACACTGGTGCGCCGGACTGTTCGGCGAGCCACGCGGAGAACGCGTGCTCCACGCGGCGTTGGAAAACGCGGCAGGACAGAACGAAGGAGGTCAGTCGTCCCTCTCCGGTGATCAGTGCGGCCAGGATCTCGCCGTGCGAGCCGGTCTTATCCTCGAGAGTTGCCGTGAACAGACGACCGCCGGACGCGAGAGCGGCTCCCACGTCCTCATCGGTCACGCGTTGTCCATTGAGATTGAACTGATTCGTCTTGTTGATCAGTTGGACGGCACGCGCCCGGTCTCCCGTGGAGCGGTCGTGAAGAATGAGGCGCATGCGCAGGTCGCGCAGAAATGCGTGAAGGTCGGCGCCTTCCGCAGCCTGCGGAACCATTCCCTCCAACCGGCGTCGATACAACTCAGTCCGGTTTCGGTCCTCGGCAGTCAACTCGCGACGGCCGAATCGTCGATTGAGATCGGCGAGCACCGCGGGAAGTCCGTCGTCGTGTTTTGGGAAGGCCACGCACTGCACGTCTGGGAGCACCTGCCCAACTTCCTCCAGCTCGACCGGGTTGTCGTCGACGAAGACGACCGCATTGAGTCCGAGGTTGAGCTGCTTAGCGAGCTCCTTGATCTGCGCGCTCTTCGCGTGATAGCTCGCCACGACGCTCACAAAGTCACTCTCGCGGAGGGTCATGCGACCAGACGCGAGCGGTGCGAGGGCCACTTCGGGCGAGTTGCGACTCACCGCAGCGAGAAGGACGCCCTCGCCTTTGAGCCGACGCAAGAAGGTTTGGTAGACGAAATGCCGGTACCCGGCCCCTTCCGCTCTCCAACTGACGCCATCAAGGCCGTCTTCGGCGATCACGCCGTTCCACAAAGTGTTATCGAGATCAGAAATCAGGAGCTTGGCAGGTTCCGACTTCGGCGCGCTGGCCCGCTCCACTACTGCCCTGCTCACAAGACCCATCGAGCGAGCAGCGACCGGCATTCCGCTTCCGAAATACGTGCCCAGCGAAAAACTGTCAGCGGAAAGAACGTGGGCGCCGGCCTGTGCAACCCGCGCGGCCAGCGCAGACGCCACCATCTCGTGCGTCGGTTGGTCCGCGAAGGCCGCCGGGATGGGAGCCGGCAAATACACAATCGCGGCGCCAGGACGCACGGCAATCCGCGCCAGAACACGGTCAGCGGACTCCAGGGTAGCGGTCGGATCGAGTCGTTCGGCCGGAACTCCCGAGCGCCAATCAAGCTCGGGCACCAGATCCCATGGCAGGAGAAGGAAGACCTCCCGCTCGCCCGAAGCCGCGTCCGCGAGCAGCGCCTGCTGCAGCGTGTTGAACGGAAGTAATCGTAGCTTCGCCGTCAGCCCACGTTCCGCCGCGGCCGCCTTCACGAACAACTCCAACGGCTCGCCAGTGCCGGAGAGCGCCAGCAACAGGCGGAGCTCCGGGCCACCGCTGAATTCCGCTACGATCCGCTTGGCGTCCAGAAAGTTCATGTGTGTCGAAAGCCTGGTCCTATCCACCGACGTCTGCGAGAAACTGACGAGTCGTCTCGTAGGATGTCAGCGACAGAGAATCCCCGGCGTCGATTGTTACACCGAACTCCGCCTCGATGGCAGCAACGAGTGTGACGTGAGCCATTGAATCCCACGTGGGCGTTTGGCCCTGGGCCGCTGTCGTGGGATCGCTGCCGGCGGGCAGTTCCAGAACGCCGCGGAAGATAGCCTGTAAGCGCTGCTCGGTTGTTTCCATAGGGTTTGATGGAAGCATATCCATGGTCAGCAAATCCATCCAGACTTGCAATGGGAGGTCAGCCACTGCACGGTGAGGCGCAAACGATCAAGTGTGTTGCGTGAACGCAACAATCCTCGTTGCGGCGCGAGGGGTTCTTCCTCCAGGTGATCGTGCGTAAGTGCCGGTGCTTGTTGCAGTAACAGCGGTGCTCAGCAACGTACACTTCCTAGCATGTCCCCTGCTCGGAAGAACCACATTTCCCATGCGCGGAGGGTTCGTGATCAGCTCTTCAGCCGGATTTATGGCAGTTGTCGAGGTTGGACGGCAGCCAGACGGGGCGTTGCAGGGGGAACTGATAACCGCCGCGTACCACGCAAGTCTCGCTGCGCCGGTGCTGCTCGTGCTGGATCGAGTTTCACCGGCCGAAGTCAACAAGGTACTCGACGACATCGTCAGGTCATCACCGCTCAACAGACCCGGAGTTCGATACGCGGACGCCGAGGACGACGCCACGGTGCTGGAAGCCGCCTCGCGGGCCCATCGGACCTTCGCGAGCAGCGACTGTTTTCGAGCCAAGCTGGACGCGCTTGGGCTGCGGTACCACGACCTGACTGATCTGGACTGCGAGCTGACAGCGCTCACCGCATAGACGAGGCGTAGACGAGTTGCGCCGACAAGGTCGTTTCGCGTGCTCAGGTTGGCAGCCGTTGCACAGAATGGTCACAGGGATTGAATCGGATCGTCAGCGTAGCAATAGTTCCTCACTGACATGGCCGATACAGTCCAATCCGAGGCGTACCGACGCGACGAGCGAGCGATAGACAGGATCCCATTGTCCGAGACGCCAGCCTGGCGTCGGGATTCCGCTACGACCGACCGTCACGATAGCTGGCTGCGGTTTTCGCCTGCGCGACGCGCGTCCAGGATTGGCCGGCGCGCACACCGACCCGCGCGCCCCGTCTCGGCTCGCTAGACCTACAAACACTCATCGCGCGCGCTGACCCGAGCGGCCGGTCCAGGCCTGGTCCGCGCGGTCGTGCATGGAGCTAGATGCTTTTCAACAGCTTCGTTTTTCTCGTCCTGTTCCTCCCGATCACGTACATCGTGTTCTGGAGTCTCAGGACTGCGCGCGCCCGGTACGTCTGGCTCACCATCACAGGGTACGTCTTCTACGGATACTGGGATCCTCGCTTCTGCCTGCTGATGGCGTTCTCCACTCTGGTGAGCTTCACCGCCGGATTGGGGTTTCTCCGCTGGACGGATCCTAAGCGCCGCAAGCTCTGCCTGGTTCTGCCGATCACGGTGGACCTGGCGCTACTTGGCTTCTTCAAGTACGCCAACTTCGGACTCGATTCCTTTCGGACGGTCGTCCACTGGATGGGGGCGGACATTCACGTCCCGCACTACAACATCATCCTCCCGATCGGCATTTCGTTTTACACTTTTCACACGATCAGCTACATCGTCGACACCTACCGAGGTGTCATTCGGCCCACTCGGAATTTCTTTGAGTTCAGCGCGTACGTCTCGCTCTTTTCTCAGCTCGTCGCCGGGCCAATCGTGCGCTTTCGCCAGATCGAGGAGGATCTCGAGGCTTTGGGAGAGGCACGCCGGAGCCGGTGGCGCTACCGCGGCGTCTCCTTCTTCGCGGTCGGGTTGGTTGAAAAGGTGCTCATCGCAGACACGCTCGCGGCATTCGTGGACCCCGCCCTGGCCAATTATCAGAGCTTGTCGACAGCTGGCGCCTGGCTGGCGATGCTCGGGTACAGCTGTCAGCTCTACTTCGACTTCTCTGGCTACAGCACCATGGCGGTAGGTCTGGGATACCTGTTCGGGCTGAGGATCCCACAGAATTTCAATTCGCCATACAAGTCGCTCGATCCCTCCGAGTTCTGGCGTCGATGGCACATCTCGCTGTCGACGTGCATGCGGGACTATCTGTACATCCCCTTCGGCGGCAATCGCGGGAGCGAGTGGCAGACCTTCCGCAACCTGATGCTGACGATGTTGATCGGCGGATTGTGGCATGGCGCGTCCTGGACGTTCGTCGCTTGGGGCGCCTACCACGGAATCCTGCTCGCTGGCTATCGACGCATCAGCGGGACCTGGGATAGCCTCCCAACATGGGTCAGACGTCCATCAATGTGGATCGTCGCGGTGGTAGGATGGGTGCTTTTCCGGTCTCACAGTTTCGCGATGGCCGCCACCATTCTGGGGAAGATGTTTTCGCCCGCGTCCGGATCCCTCGTTCCCAACGCGTTGCTCTCGGCCTTCGTCCTTACGGTCGCTGCACTCTGGGCTACGGCCGGCCCCAACGCCTTCGACATGAAGCACGAGCGTAGCTTCCGAATGGAGCTGGCGCTCGCCACGGCGCTTGGCGCTGGCGTCGCGATCATCGCTGGCTCACGCAGTTCGCCATTCCTCTACTTCCAGTTCTGACTCTGCGGAGCACATCGAGGCGGCGCAGTTGATGGATGAGATAATTGGAACGTCCAGCGATGTCACCACCTTTCATCCCGCGACGACACCTCGGGTTGGGGAGTCGCGGACACGCCGACTTCTGCTCGCGAGCGTCCGCGGGGTTGCACTGGTGCTGGCCTTCCTGGTCGCGGCGGAAGTATTCACGCGCCTGGATGACAAGCTCACATGGGGCGCCCCGTTCCTCAGTCCGTACAGCGAGGGATACCTGCTCCGTCAGGACTCGGTTGGATTCCGCGGTCGCTCAAATTTTCAGTACCAGAAATGGCGGATGAACAACTTCGGGTTTCGCGGACCCGATATCACTCCATCCCCTGCCCCGGGGGTCACCCGAGTCGCGGTCATCGGTGCCTCAGAAACCTTCGGTCTGTATGAAAGCGAAGGGCACGAGTATCCAGCGCGAATGCAGGCGCTGCTCGATTCGATCGCGCCGGGGCGATACGAAGTAATCAATGTCGGACTTCCTGGGCTCAGCCCCGCGTCGATGGTCCCGTACATCCAGCGGGCCGTCGTACCCACGGGCGCCAGCATTCTAGTGATATATCCGACGCCGATGTTCTATCTCGAAGTGCAGCCGTTGCTCGTGGACTACGTACCGCCAAGATACCAGCCGCCAGCTGTCGTGAAATTCGGCGGTTGGACAATTGAACGCGACGCATTTATACCGCGAATTTTCGCGAAAGCGCGGGATGTCCTGAAGGGACTGATTCCGGATTTCGTGGTTATGGAAGTGCGGCAAATGCGACTGGCGAGCGTTCGCTCCAAGCACGGCGATGGTTGGGTATGGCAAACAGTCCCGAGCGACCGCATGCAGATTCTGAGGACTCACCTCGATCGGCTGTTGTCCAGCACCAAGGCCGAAGGTCTCCAAACTCTGCTGGTGACTCACGCGAACCGATTTGCGGGGGCGATGCAGGACACTGCGGGCCCCGCGCGGCGGCATCTCGTGAATCTGATGTCACTGTACTATCCGCAAGCCACGCCTCAAGTGATGGTCGGCTTTGACTCAGTCGCCAATGCGCTCATACGCGAGCGTGCGCCGGTCCAAGGCGCCATCGTGGTAGAAGCGGATCGACGGATACCAGCTTCGCCTACATACTTCGCCGACTTCCTCCATTTCACGGATGCTGGCGCCGACCAGATGGCCCGACTCATCGTGGATGGCATTTTACATCATGCAGCCAAGCCGTTGGTTGGGGCGGCACCCGTCGGCCATCAGTGAGCGACCGGGCCAACAAACTCGAGATCGTTCGCGCGGAGGATAAGCACGCCGACGCGCTGGCGGCATTCATTCGCGTTGTGTGGAACCCGGCGGCGACCGCGGCGTCTGTACTCGCAGCTCGTGCGGTCGGGGGGCGAGATAACGTGGCCGAGCCGGGCGTCGCGCCGCCTACATGGATCGCGCTCCGGGGCGGCCAGGTGCTGGGATACGTTACCACGCTTTCCGCACGTTTCTCGAACGGGACGCGTGACTGGCCGGGTTACTGGATCAAGGGACTGATGGTGTTGCCTGAGTTCCAGAGCGGTCCGATTGGCTATCACGTTCTGAAAGCTGCGGCAGAGGCGCTCCCGCTTTCCGGCGGCCTTGCCGTAGCGCCGGCAGCCCGGCGGCTTTTTACGGCACTCGGCTATAAGGACTGTGGGGCCATCGACAACTGGCTCCGTCCGCTGCGGCCAGCTCGCATCGTGCAACGCGTGGACGTGACGCGACTGGGACTTTCTCGCATGCCGTCCTGGATGCCGATGCTCGTCAATGTGGCACGTGCCACCGGGCTTGGTGCTGCGGCCGGCTTGAGCGCCGGAGGGGCGCTTCGTTTGACCGCTGCGGTACGTCGGGCAGGGACCGGAGAACTCTCGAGCGAGGTGTTCGATCCGGCGCGATTCGCTCATGATATCGCGGCACTGTGGCAGCGCTGCTCGGCCGCTCTGGGCTGCGCTGTCGTTCGGAATCCCGACTACCTCGTCCCGCGATACCCGACGGAGCCTGATGGGCATTATCGCTGGGTCGGCGTGCGGCGCGGAGAGTCGCTCACAGGTCTTGCGATCGTTCGGACGCCACGGGAGGCAAGCGACGAGCGGCTTCGCGGAATTCGTGTGGCGACCCTCTCGGATCTGTTGTTCGATCCGGCGGACATGATGTCAGGATTGGCTCTGCTCGGTGCCGTTGAGCGGACGGCAGCGAAGCTCGACGCGGATGCGATCGTGGCGTCTTCGTCGTCAATGTCGGCAGTGCGCCTGCTCCGCCGCCAATGGTACTTACCGCTTGGCGGCAGCATCCATCTTCTGTTCCGATCGAGCGGTGAATCGAGTATGGCGTTTGGTCCGAGCGTCCACGATTGGTGGCTACATCGCGGCGATGGTGGTTCGGACGACGCGCTTTAAGCGCGCGATCGAGGCTGCCCCGGCGTAGCCCTGAGTGCCCGGCGCCAAGCGCCGAGCGCAAATCCAAACGCGAGTCCTATCGCGAGCGCGAGCGCCTCGGATTTGTTGTTCAGTGACGCAGCGCCGAATGCCCGCGGGACGAGCACGTTCCCTACGACAACAGCAACTACAACCGGCAGAAACGCCGTCCAAGCGCGCGGCTCCGCCGCCGACGCCGTGCCCCAGAACGCGATCGCACCGATCGGGACAGCGAGCCACAGCCACGTCATCCACGCTATCGTCGCGGAGCTCGGGACGTCGAATGGCCACCAAAGGTTCCACCCGAGCGACGGCGTCAGTGTGATCGACTTGGAACGACGGTCCCCGTTGGGGTGCGCAACGCTCACCGAAAGCGTGTAATGGTCTCGATACCCGGTGACACGAATCGGTTCACGTGAGGCTTCGTTGTCGGGCGCAAACACATCGTCCATCACGAGCACAGGCAGTCGCAGGCCAAGATCGTCAGCGAGTGTTCGCGTTCGAAACACGAGATCGCCGCGCGACTCGCCGAGGAGCGCGATTTCGATTGCGGCCGAGTCAAGCAGTGCAATCACGGGCGCGGGTCGCCTCGTGAGCGGCGTGGCCGTTGCTGACGCCGCGAGCTCGAGTGGCCCGGATTCCCACGATTTCGGCGCGGTTCCGGTGGGAAATCTTCCAATGAATACCATCGTGCCGTTGACGGACGCATTCGCGACGGTGCCACCGAACGTGTCGTATTGGCCGATATCTGGCGCAAGATGCGTAAAGAGCGGGTTGTTCGTTACCGACGGGCGAAACGCAATCATCGCGAACGCGGCGTGCGCGATCCAGAGCGCGGAGGCACTCCATGCCAACCGGCGCCCCGTTCTCACGTCCGGGCGCCAGAGCGATCGATGGTGCAGCGCGACGAACATCCCACCTGCCCCGCCGGCGAAGTTGGCGATGACGTCGCGAATCGTCCCCTCGCGTCCCGCGACGACGAAGTATTGAAGGAGCTCGATGGTGATCGTGGTCGCCGCGATCGCGACCAACGCTTTTCGAGCGTTCGCGATTGGCGCTAGCGCGACGCCGAGCGGCGCAAAGAGCAAGATGTTGAGCGCGAATTCGATCGTGTCGCCATGCCACCCCCAAAAATCTCGTGGCCACGGCCCGTTCGCGTTGGGCACGAGCGTCGCCGCCGCAATGAACAGAAGCGATGCAATGATGGCTATTCGGCGAATCGAGTCCTCGCGAGGCACGACTCAGGCTTGACGATGGCGGTGAAGGTCGAGCGAAACGGGCCGTGCACCCGGTGCTCGCAACGAAGGTCACAAAGATTTTCGCGATGACTGCGCATTCGTGTGAATGCCTGCCGTTACACCATCGTTATAAAACTCACATCGTCGTCCCGCTGACGTTCGACGCGCAATGTGCCGTGCGTCACCGGAGTCCAGTGATTCACTTACGCGAGTTACCGGGTCCCAGATTTTATCGTCTGCCCCTTGGACAGGACGATACATCCTGCTACGTTTTGTTCCTGTCCAACAAAAATCGTCTGACTTCCTCACGCTAACGGAGGAAGATCGACAACGGCAAACCCGTCGAAAGGCGGGGACGCAAAGCTACGAGGCTAACGCACGGAGTGTCTCTCCGAGCCATGCCAGTCGAGCCGCCGAACCTTCATTCCTGCAGGGGGAAGCATGCAGCAAAGGCGAGCACTGAGCGGGATGGTACTCTCTCTCGTCTTCTTGGTCGCGGCACTCGCGCCAGGATGTACCGATGCCTCGTCGCCAAAGAGCCTTGGCTTGGGCGACGGATCTGACACCGAACGCGGTGGCAATACAGCGTCGAGCGTCGTCGTGTCGCTCGATGCGAGTAGCACCGTCATCGGCAACCCAATCCACGCCAGCGCCGTCGTGAAGAATTCACGCGGCACCGTGTTGTCGGGCAAGAGGATCGCGTGGTCGGTCAGCGACACGAGCATGGCACGCGTCGAAGACGGCGTCATCACTTCGAAGCGCGCGGGCCAGGCCGTCGTTCGCGCGAATGTCGATGCGGTAATGGGGCAGAAGGAGTTCACGGTCGTTGCAGCCAAGCCGATTGGCCCAGTCACCAGCGTGACGGTCGCGGTGGACTCCTCTTCACTCACAGTACCGCACACCGCCCAAGCGTCCGCTACGCTGCGTGACTCGAGCGGAACGATCGTCGGTGGATCCGTCACGTGGAGCTCGTCGAACACGAGCGTCGCCACGGTCTCGAACATCGGCGTCATCTCGGCAATTTCGGCTGGCACGGCCAACATCACCGCGAGCAGCGGCAATGCAACCGGCCAGGCGGCGATCAGCATCACGGCGCCCGTCACGCCGATCGCTTCGGTCGTCGTCTCACTCGTTTCCAATTCCGTCAATATCGGCGCTACGACGCAGGCCACCGCGACCGCGCTCGATGCGAACAACAACGTGCTCACGGGCCGTACCGTTTCGTGGAGCTCGAGCAACACCGCGGTCGCAACCGTGGATCCGTCGCGTGGCATCGTGACGGGTGTCGCGGCTGGTACGGCCTCGATCAGCGCGACGTCCGGTGGAAAGACGGGCGCTACGACCGTCACGGTCACCACCGTGCAGGCTGCCGCAGTCGGCTCGGTTACCGTTGCGCTTGCGATGCCGTCGGTCAACGTCGCCGGCACGACACAGGCGACCGCGACGGTGTATGACGTCAATCACAATGTGATTCCCAATCGCGCCGTCACGTGGAGCTCGGCGAACACCGCGGTCGCGATGGTCAACTCGACGACCGGCGTCGTGACGGGTGTGGGCGCGGGTACGGCGAGCATTGTGGCCACGGCGTCAGGCATCTCCGGCGCCGCAGGCATCACGGTCGGCGCACCGACCGTCGGCAAGGTTGCCACGGTCTCGGTCTCGCTCGTCTCGCCCTCGATCAACGTCAATACCTCGACGCAGGCCACCGCGACAACGCGCGACTCGAGCAACAACATCATCACTGGCGTTGCGGTCACGTGGAAATCAAGCAATACGGCGATCGCTACCGTCAATGCTTCGACCGGTATCGTGACCGGCGTTGCGGCAGGTAGCGCGACGATCACCGCGATTTCCTCGGAAAAGATCGGCACCGCAAGCATCACGATCATGAGCTCGGGTACGACGTCACCCGCGTCGGTCGCCTCCGTCAGCGTTTCGCTCAACACGGGGTCGATTGTCGTCGGTGCCACGGCGCAGGCAACCGCGACAACACGTGACTCGGCCAACAACGTGCTCACGGGCCGCACGATCGCCTGGAGCTCGAGCAATACCGCGGTCGCAACCGTGAATGCGTCGACGGGAGCCATCACGGGCATGGCAGTCGGCAACGCGACGATCACCGCGACATCGGGCGGTAAATCTGGCACGGCGACGATCTCGGTCGCGGCCGCACCGGTCTCGTCGCCGGGATCGGGATCCTATCCCAACCGCCCTGCCTCATTCACGCAGTCGACTCAAATCGACTTCAGCCAGGCCATCCCCTCATTGCCCGACAACGTTGACCGGCCGATCACGGGGGCGCCTGGCTGGAACATGATCTACTTCGGGGGCAACTGGAACCAGATGTCGGACCCCACCGCACCGCAATCAGCCCCGGGCGTCTGGCGAGGCCACTGGGCGCCAGGCTCGTATGGCGGTGGCGTGCTCGGCCAAGGCGGCGGTCACGGGATCGGCAATGTGTTCTCGTATGCGCCCGCCGGGGCTAGCCGGCTCTACATGTCGCTGAGGGTGTACTTCGATTTTGCCGCGTCCCAGTGGCACCCGATCAGCAACAAGTTCGTGAACATCGAAGGCGATCACTCCCAGATCCTGGTGCAGTTGGATGAAGGTGGGAACTGGCGGCATGCCGAGGAGCTTGGGTATACCGGTTACAACAGCTTCGGGGTCGATTTCAATCGGAACTCGCCCACCAGCATCTCGGGCCAGGTGGACAATCGAGCAGTGCCGACGCAGCAGTGGACTCAGATCGAGGTGCTGATCGACTTCCCCAACCACGTCTTCAAGGTCTGGCAGGACGGGGTCCTCACGACCAACGCGACGCCGACGTTTGCCTCCACCCGGATCAATACGTTCGGCATCAACGCCTTCCGTGGCGGCGGCGGCGAGACACTCACCACCGACCTGTACTGGCGATACGACCACTTCTTCATCGCCTGGTAAAAGGCCCTTGCCAGCGGACCAAACCTATCAGAATCATTGAACGGCTCGCGGGCCGCTGTTGCCCGCGAGCCTCTGGCAGGACTATCTCGCTCGAAAGGCACGCGAGGAATGGCATGATCCGTGATGGCCTCCGTGAGTCCTATCGGCGATCGTGGCTTCGTCTTCAGATGAAGCCACGATCCTTTTAACTTGGACGCGTGAGGCACTCCGACTTGGAGTGCACTCGAAGAGCGACCTCGAGGTCCACGCCCATGCGCAGAGCGGCTCGGCGAACTGATCGCGCTGGAAGCGAATTGTGCGCGAGGCTACGTGCTGTGATCCGGATTCCAAAATCCCGGAAGCCCGTGCGAGCTGGTGACGTCGCTGTTCAAGTGCGCGATGGTGAGCGCCGCGACCGCCACCCTACCGGATGGCGTTGGTTCATCGCGCTAGCGACGTTCATGCTGGCGTGCGGGACGAGCTTTCCCTCGGACCCGATTCTGATAGGCACTGGAACCTCGATCGGCACTGATAGCGGTGGCAGCGCTGGCAATGCTGGCGGGGGCGCCGGCGCCGCCGCCGGATCGTATCCGAACCGCCCTGCATCATTCACACATTCGACAGAAATCGACTTCAGCCAGGCCATCCCCTCATTGCCCGACAACGTTGACCGGCCGATCTCGGGGGCGTCTGGCTGGAACATGATCTACTTCGGGAACAGCTGGACCAAGACAACGGATGCCAGCGCACCGCAGTCGTCCCCGGGCGTCTGGCAAGGCCACTGGGCCCCAGGCTTGTTTGGCGGCGGTGTGATCGGCCAAGGCGGCGGTCACGGGATCGGCAATGTGTTCTCGTATGCGCCCGCCGGGGCCAGCCGGCTCTACATGTCGCTGAGGGTGTACTTCGATTTTGCCGCGTCCCAGTGGCACCCGATCAGCAACAAGTTCGTGAACATCGAAGGCGATCACTCCCAGATCCTGGTGCAGTTGAATGAAGGTGGGAACTGGCGGCATGCCGAGGAGCTTGGGTACACCGCGTTTAGCAGCTTCGGGGTGGATTTCAATCGGAACTCGCCCACCAGCATCTCGGGCCAGGTGGACAATCGAGCGGTTCCGACGCGGCAGTGGACTCAGATCGAGGTGCTGATCGACTTCCCCAACCACGTCTTCAAGGTCTGGCAGGACGGGGTCCTCACGACCGACGCGACGCCGACGTTTGCCTCCACCCGGATCAATACATTCGGCATCAACGCATTCCGTGGCGGCGGTGGCGAGACACTCACCACTGACCTGTACTGGCGATACGACCACTTCTACCTCGCCTGGTAGACACGATTCCCATGGCTCGATGTGCCAGAATCACTGACCTGAACCGCCCGATGTTTTTCAGAGATCTTGTAACGTGAGGGTTGCTTCCTCGACGCGGTTCTGGTTCTGATCAAGACTGCGCTGGCACGGCCTCAGGAAGCGGCGGCGTCGAAGACTGCGACCGAGCGTCGCGAACGGGCAGCCGGATCCGTTGCGAGAATCGCAGAAACGGGCGCTCGATGAAGCGCCACACGAGGGCGGAGAACAGGATGCATACGCCGATACCAGCTAGGTAGACGGCGATCGCCATCGCTGATGTCCACCGTCCCGGAATCAGCTTCTGCATCAGCGAAACGAACCGCCAACCCACGGAGGCGTGGTACAGATAGAGGCTGTAGCTGATGGCCCCCAGAAACTGCAAGGGACGAGTGGATAGCAGCCGGCCCCAACGAACGTCACGCGCTGCCAATACGAGCCACGCCGACACGGCTATTGGCAACACCTGCAGCAGTGAGGCCGACGTCGAGACCAGGACCACGGCAAGCGACGCCCAAGCCAGGTAAAGCGTCTTCAATCGGCCCGGCTCGGATATGGCGAAGTAGGTCAGCGCTCCGATGAAGAACTGATACCAATGGTCGATGAACAGGCCGTGCGGCGCCGACCCTGGGCGAATGAACTTGACCCACAGCGACAGCAGGAACACTCCACCGCTAAAAAGGGCCGTCCATCGTGCCGATTGGAGCACCGCAGGCAGGTAGTGACGTAGCACGATGAGGCCGACGAAAAAGCCATAGAACTGGATCTCGTAGCAGAGGGTCCAGAAGCTGAGGACGATGTTCCCGTACCCGAGGAGGTCCTGGAGGTAGAAGAAATGCGAAAGCAGCTGCGCCCGCGACGGAAACGTCGCCGAATACTCGGGGAACAGCCGCAGCGTCGAGTAAAGCAGCACCAGTTCCAGGACGATCGCCGACCAGTAGGGAGGGTCGAGCCGAATTGAGCGCCGGAGGATGAAGCGCCCGAAGTAGCGAAGCGTCCCGACGCCCTTGCTCACACTCATCGCGATCACAAACCCGCTGATCACGAAGAAAATGTCGACGCCTTTGTCGCCATTCTTGGCGATCCAATCGATTGGAAGCCAGAGCCAATTGGTGGCGGTCCGCGACACTGCCAGATGAAGATGGAACAGCACCACCAGCAACGCCGCAATTCCCCGGAGGCCGTCAATCGACTGGATCCTTCCCACACTCCCGACGGCACGCGTTTCCTTCGGCGGCACTGACACTGCCATCGGCGCTGTCAGGCCGGTCATCAGTGAAGCTTGGGAACCAGATTGGCGTCGATGAGATCGTGCACCACCACGTCTGCCGCCAGACGATGACCGGCATCGTTCCAGTGGCCGTCCCAACTCAGATACAGGGGCGCCTTGTCGGCGGCCGTCCACTGTCGGAAGGCGGGCAAGAGATCAATGACCGGAATGCGGAGGCTGTCCGCCATGGCGCGGATCATGGTTTGCGGCTGGTACATGGCCATTCGCTCCGGCGGCGTTGCAGCGCGTTTCACCAAACTCGCGAACGTGGTATCCGCGAGCTGATACCTGAGCGGAAGAAGGACCACAGCCATCTCACTTCCCGCTGCTTTCGACGCGTCCCTGATCGCGGCAAGAAGGCGGTCGGTCAGCTGCCATCCAAGAGCGATGTCGGGAGGACTGGGGACCGTGAAGAGCCTGATTACGTGTGAATTCAGCGCCGCGCCCACCTGCTGGATCTCGCGTCCGTGCCGCACTCGGCGCCAGATCTGATAAAGCTGGAATCGGGTCGCAACGAACGCCTTCCATTCGAGAACTTTGAACTGGAACCACGACATCGGTGGGGGATCGCGATCGACCAACACACCATCGCGCACCGTGTACCAATCGCGTCGAAGGTTGTCGCTGATATCGTTATGTAGCGTCATGGCTACCACGACTAAATCGGGATGATACGCGAGCCCATACTTGGTGAGATAGCGAAGTTCATCGCCCGTCCCCCAACCACTTACGCCGCCGTTGATCACTTCGACAGGGCGTCCGGCTGCCCGCGTAAGATCCCGCTCCATCAACGTCGCCAGCATCGAGTCGGCAGGTACCTGTACCGCCTCCATGAACGAGTCGCCAAGAAGCAAAATGCGAAACGTGCCGGCGTGCTTCTCGAGAGCGTGTTCCCTGTCCCGCATGCCCACCGAATTGAACGACACCTCGTGGCCATACTGGGGCAGGTAACGCGTGATTCCGGGATAGTGGAGGGCAAGTCCGTATCGATCCTGGTGCGACAACCCGACGGGTTGCGGCGCAAACAGGCGCACAACTACCTCGGCCGCCGCGATGGCAAGAACCAGCGACCCGAGCCCGAGCAAGATGTTGAGCAGCCACGAACGCATGCGGGTCATGGCCTTCTCGGCGCCAGAGTGCGGCCGCGGCCCAATCGCTTCGCCTGCGACGCGATCGTGTTGCTGGTGGGCGGTAAAACATTGCCGGTGCGCGCCGCTTCGCGCTGCAGGATTCGTCGGTGGATATAAGGCATCGAAGTCCCCACGGCGAGCAGGACCCAGAGATGGGAGTAGTAGAAAAGGGATAAGAAGGTCCCGTTGACGAGCATGGCGAGAATGGCGCACCGAACCGCATCGGCGTAGTGGCCGAGCTGCACCAGATCGGGATGCAGCGGAGGCTCACCGGGTTTTCGCTTGGGCGGACGGATCTTGCCCAATCCCTTCCAGGTGGACCACACCAGTAGGATTGTCGCCAATGCCCCAACAGAACCGACCTCCGCAAGCATCTCCACGTTGCTCGAATGCGCGATGATGCTGCCGCCGAGACCGCGGCCGAATTTCTGAAACTGCTCTTCGGTCTGGTACTGTTCGATCACCCAACGAAAGTTGCCGCCTCCAACGCCGAGGACGGGATTGGCCTTCCACATTCGCAGGCCTGCTTTCCACACTTCCAGTCGTATGTCGCCTGTCCCGTCCTGATAGTCGGTGGAAGTGTCTATTTCTTTCCAGAATCTGTCTCCCCCGAACAGCAGCAGCCCCACGCTGACTACACCGACAATGGAGAGGCCCATCGTCTTCTTCGGCGACCGCCACAGACAGTACAGTCCCACCACAACGAGCGCGAGAAAACCACCACGCGATGGATCCTGCGCGCGTGCCATAGCCGCGATGAAGGAGAACATCGCCACACCCAGAACAACGCGGAACCATGAGCGTTTGTCAGTGAAGAAGCAGAAATACGCTAAAGCAGCGCCTAGTGTCATGAGTGCCGCGACATAGTTCTCGTCTTGACCGGCCCCAGCAGCCGGGCCGTAGCCCCCGTGAGTTGTAGCCCACGCCCCGACATAGAAGGCGATGAAGATCAAGGTGTACAGACACCAGCGCAGGCGCCGCAATGAGGTCAGCAAGCCCTGCAGCGGTAGGCAGATTCCTAGGAAGAGAATCCCCATCAAGCGAGTGTAGAAGAACGCAGAGAACGTATTGGCGGCGAATAGAGCACCGGACGCAAGGACGCCGAGCAACACGAACCACGAGGTCCATCGCGGTCCAAGCTGCTTCTCCTTTCTGGCCGTCCAGTCGATGAACATCACACCGGTCAACACGAGCGGGAGCCCGGGCGGCGTGTATGGACGGCCGAGGTCGAACACGAGCCACGCCAGTGCCGCCAAAAACACTCCGCCGAGCGGTTCCTGACGCGTCAGTATTCCGCTCGGACGCATCCTGCCGCGAGGCGATAGCGCCGGTGGCGGAGCCACGGGCGACGCAGGCAGGCCAGCATGTGCGAGGGGCCGTGAATTCATATGTTTGGAAAGGAAATTCGGAACAAGGCTACCTTTGGGCGGAGACGTTCACACATACTTGGACAGGTTCAGAAACTCCCCTTCCGGCCGATGCTCAAAATAATGCGCGCCACATCGCTCCGGATATTATTCGTGGTGGCTCACCCAGCCACGCACCCGGGTTCTGGACCGCGAACAGTGGGCCGCTCTTGCGGTGGGTTTGTTGTTCGCTCGACGCGGCGTGTCACCCCGTGTGCTCTCCACGATTCCCCACTTCCTGCGCGGCTGGTATCGCTTTGCCGCGAGCGAGTCGCTGGCATTTGACCCGATCAAAGGAGCTCAGGCGTCCGGGGCGATTGTCAGACGTTCCAACTGTTGCGACGCGCGTGTGATCATGCCGGTAACCGAGGCATCGATTCCGGATCACCTGGAATGCCAGGCATCCGGCGGGACCGAGCCGAATGCGAGCTCCGCACCCGCCGCTTTCGCCCATCGGCTGGATCGGGGGCGCGTCTGACCGCGTCGGAATCAGTGCGCGCGCTGCTCAAACCAGCGGCCGAGCGGCTGTTCGTTGCCTTCACCAGGAACGCACGGCGGATGGCCGGCCGCGCGCTGGTACTGGCCTATCACAACGTCGTCCAGGATGTCGACGCTGCCCGCGGCGATCGCTCGCTGCACCTGCCTCTCTCTGCATTTCGGCAACAGCTCGATCTTTTGCAGGAGCACTGTCGTGTCGTATCGCTCGAGCAAATCGTAGCCGGCGTCCCGGACGCTCCCCGTCCCTCCGTGGCGATCACCTTCGACGACGCTTATCGCGGCGCCGTCGAGCTCGGCGTGCCCGAGTTGCTCCATCGAGGCCTTCCAGCAACGGTTTTCGTGGCTCCAGGATTGCTCGGCGTCCCGGTAACATGGTGGGACGCACTCGCAGAGTTGGCAGGCGAACGAGCTGAGAACGAGCGCGATCGGATTCTCGTAGAGCAGAAGGGGCGACATGCAGCACCGGGCGGCGTTACCCTCCCGGCCCACTACGCTTGCGCGACGGAAGCACAGGTGCTGGATCTGGCGCGCGCCGGTACCGACCTTGGTGCTCACACTTGGAGTCATCCCAATCTCGCGCGCCTCGCACCCGAGGATCTCGAGAGAGAGCTCGAACAGCCCCTCGAATGGTTACGAAACCACAAGGTGGGATCGTCAATGCTTGCGTACCCGTATGGTATCACTTCTCCGGACGTGGAACGGTCGGCGAAAGCCGTGGGATATACGGCGGCCTTTTGTGTCAAAGGCGGCTGGATCAGACCAACGTCTGATTCGCGATGGTCACTGCCGCGCTTCAATGTCCCCGCGGGTCTATCCCGAGCGGGGTTCCGGCTTCGGCTCGCCGGCTACTTCGCGAGCTGAACAGAAGTTAGAGTCCAGCATTATCTCTGCGATCAGTCATGGCTACATCGAAAGCCGTCCGTTTTCTGAAGCCTGTGCTCGTCTATGCTGCGATCATCGTCGTCACGCTCTCGGTGATCGACGGGATCTGCATCGGGTTGGGTCTCTTTCCGCCCGTGATGAACTACGGAGATGCTGATCTGGGTTGGCGCTCGGCACGGCCGACCGGACGGATGTCCATCGGCAAGTGCGAAGAATTCTCGACTGGCCAGACCATCATATTCTCGCGGAACGAGGATGGCGTTCGAACAAGCTTGAGTCGTACGGCTATCCTGGCGGACACCGATCGCCTTCGGATCGGTGTCAGCGGCGATTCACAGACCGACCTGTGCGCTCCAAATGACAAAATTCCGGGAGGCGTGCTCGAGTCGGCGCTCAACGCGCACGGCCGTCCGAGTACCGTCCTCACGTATGGCGCGGGCAAGTACTCCCCGCTGCAGGACTACCTCGCCTTTCGCAAAGTCCTCGTGCCGTATAGGCCCGACGTGTTCATCCTTCAGGCGTATACCGGTAACGACCTGTACGACATTCTTCGCGAGGACGACCGCCCGCATTTCGAAGCCGCTGGTTCAGGGTATCGGATCGCCGCCCCCGTATGGTATTCTTTAGACAATCCTAAAGTCCATCCGAAGAGTCGTGTACTCTACGTGCTGAGGACGCTGGGGGACCGCATCGGCATTCGCCAGACGCTTCTGCGGGTTGTCGAGCTCCGGCGCCTCGGCAAGCAGTATGGCTCTGGAATGCTGGGCGTCGTGAGCTACATGCGCGACCTGTGGAAAGCACGCGAGCCCTCGGTGGGGTATTCGGACGCATTTTCCGCCCAGATGCTGAACCAGCAGCTTTTCTTCGAGCATTTCCCGGCGGCTCAGGAAGAGAGCATTCGCCGGATGCGCGAGCTGATGATCCTCATCCGACGCGAGAATCCGGGGATCACATTGGTCATGAGCCCGATTCCGTCCTACGAGCTGGCGGCAGGGCAGCAGGTCGACAGCGCGCTGCGACGGACACTCAGTCGGTTGCCGATAACCTATGACGAAGGCCGGAAGCAGGAGGGCGGGCTGTACGACCGCCTCCGCCAGCTCGCGAATGAGCAGCAGTGGATCTTCGTCGACAACCTCGCCGCACTCCGCGGCTATCAGGGTTCCGGGCGATTGTACAACTCCTTCGACTATCATCTGCTCCCGCCCGCCAGTGCACTCGTGGGCCAGGCTCAGGCGGACGCGCTCCTTCGAGCCATTCCACGAGACAAACGTGTCCCGCTAGCGCGGTGACCCTGATTGCTGGAAGGCCGTCTTTGCCGAGAGGGTGAGATAACCCTCTCCAAGTACGCCGAAACCTGATCGGGCGAGATGATTGTCCATCCATTCTCCGATCCGGTTCGACGTATCCGGCAACAAACGCTCGAGCGGACGAGGGCACGGAAGGAAGTGAAAATAGAGATCCTCCTTCAGAGTAAAACCGGCCAGCTCGAGCGAGTGGCGGAAAGAGGCGGGGCGATGCTTTCGCACCTGAAAGTTGCGCGGCAGGAGCGCGCCATGGCCCAGGCGCTCCCACACGAGGTTGAATGGGCGGCGAAACCAGGCCTGTCGCTTGAGGAATTCGATGATCCCGTCGAAAGCGTTTACCGGAGACCACAGGTTCGTCACCGGAAGGACCAGATGTCCGCCAGGTCGCAGCACGCGATGGATTTCGCGAAGAACACTCGCGTCGCCCTTGAGGTATTCGATCACACCAGTTGAGAGCACGAGGTCGAACTGCGCGTCCTCGAACGGAAGATGCTCGATGTCACCTTGCTTGAGTGTGAATGGAAAATCGGGATGAGCGGCGCGAAGGCGACTGTCCGCGCTGCGAAGCATTTGGTCGGATCCGTCCATACCCGAGACCTGGAATCCGCGGGTGGCGAGAGCTTGGAGCAGATATCCTGGGCCGCAGCCGGCATCGAGTACGGCCGCGCCTCTCGGCAGATTCAGCTCGTCCACAAGCTCCATCACGCGGCGCTGGCGCACCGTCATGAAGCTTCGGATGCCATGCCCATAGTGCTTCGCCTCGTAGTCGGCGACGTTCTGATCGAAGAACTCGTTGACGCCCTTGCTGTCGGTCACAATCCGATTGTCCCCGGGTCTTGGAATGCGGCGCATTCTATCGGCGAGCGCCGGCCAGCCGCAACATCACCGTTCGCTTGAATCACATGGCCTCGACTGCGCCAGATCGCTTGATGTTCTCCGTCATCATTCCGACCTACAATGAGGAGCGATTCATTCGCCGGTGCCTGGACAGCATTCGGGCTCAGCGAGTCGCACCCGACCAGGTGGAGATCGTCGTCGTAGACAACGGGTCTACAGATCAGACGCTCACGATTTGCCAGGAATACACCGACCGGATCCTGAGCCATCCGGAACTTCGCGTGGGCGCTATGCGCAATCAGGGAGCCGCGAAGGCACGAGGACAAGTGCTCGCCTTCATCGACGCCGATTGCATTGCCGATGCCGGATGGCTCGCTGCCGCAGAAGCTTCGCTCGCAGCGGGATCGTGCGTCACAGGCGATTCGTACGACATCCCCTCCGACCCACATTGGATTGAACGAGCCTGGTTCGCGCAGGAGCACCGCGGTCGAAGGGCCACCCACCTGATCCCAGCCGGAAACATGATCGTGCCGCGCGAGCTCTTTCTTCGTCTCGGTGGATTCAACGAGCAACTCCTCACTGGAGAAGACGCTGAATTCTGCCAGCGAGCGGCTCAGATCGCGCCCGTGATCGCCGACGACACCCTGCGCGTCGTGCACCTCGGAAACCCGAAGACGCTCAAGAAATTCGTCACGCGCGAGATGTGGCATGGTATGGGTGCATTGGGATCGCTGCGCCTCAACTGGAACGACAAACCGCTGTTCGGGACCGTGCTATTCCTGGTCCTCACGTTGACTCAGATCGCCGGTTTGGGGCTGGCAATTGTCGGTCGGGGGAGCTCGCTCTTCTGGTTCGGCACTGTGGGCGTCGGGCTGCTGCTCGCCGCAACCGTCGCTTATCGACTGCGCGCAATTCGGGATTGGCGTGCGGTTCCATCGCTGTTGCTGTTGTACTACGTGTACTATTTCGGCCGCTCGATCGCACTGCTGATGCTTCTTGGCGGCAGGGACTTTCGCCGCCGCGCCAAATGAGTCAGCTGCGTCCCCTGTTTCGCATCTCCTGATAGATCGAGATGTACTGCTGCACCGTATGCTCAGCCGAATAGAGGCCGACCACATGCTGAGACGCTCGCGAAGTCTGCGCCTGTGTGAGCTCAGGCGAATCGCGAAGGGCGATAACCGCTTCGGCGTATCGCGATGGTTCCTGATTCGCTATCAGCGTTCCCAGCGCACCGTCGCCGAGCACCTCGGGAATAGCGCCGACCGCGTGGCTAATCACGGGGACGCCAAGCCCCATCGCCTCCAACACGATCATCGGGAGTCCTTCGTGATCTGAAGTGATCAGCAGCGCGTTCATCTTGGCGAGCCACGGTGCTGGCTCGCCGACAAAGCCCATGAATTGGACGCTCTCGCTGAGATTCAATCGACGGGCTCGCTCTTCCAGTTCTGAGCGGAGTGGCCCTTCACCAAAGACGTAAACTCCGAACTGGCCTGCTGCGTTCTGCTCCAGCAGCGCCGCGACTTCCAAGATCACGTCCACGCGCTTGACCGACGTCAACCTGCCGAAGAACCCGATCCGGAACTCGCGACGGCCAGGGACGGCATCAGTTGGTTGGGCCGCGGCGCGGCGCAATGCCTCAAAGTCCACGCCGTTTGGGACGACCCTGAGCCGGCGCGATGGGAGCGACTGCGCGCAGCGATCCCGCAGTTGGCTCGACACGCAGATGATGGGGAATTGAATGAAACGCGCGGCAATCCAGTCCAACACCTGCGGCACTTTCTGGCGCGGCTGCCAGATCGTGGTGCTGAACTCGGGAGCGCCGTGCAGAGTCCGGGTGCTTCGCGTGCCTAGTGCCAGCGCGGCGGCTAGCGCGCCCAGCACGTTTTCCTTGTACCGGTGGGTGTGCAGGACATGCGTCCCGCGCGCGGAGAGATGACGTCGAATTCGCGCCAATAACTGCAGGGCGCCAATTTGGCTCTCGAGAAAGACAGTGACCGTGACACCGGCCTGACGCAGGCGATCAGCCAGCAGCCCCTCATTGAGGAGAATGACGTCGACCTCGACATCACCCGCGCGGTGCATCGCCAGCACCATGTTGTGTAGCTGATTCTCCGCGCCGGCCCAGAGATCACCCGACGCCAGATGGGTGATCGTCAGCACAGTCCGCTCCTCGATTCGCCGCAATGTACAGGCCCGCTCCTCTCAGTTCGTCGCCGGTAGAAGGTAAGAATGTGTGTCCGGCGCCAACAAGAGGACGGACAAAGCCTCCGGAACGTCAACCGCCAACAATCCCAAGGGAAACGCTTTGGAGTCGTCAGCGCCACGTCGTCGCAGCTCGTCAGGCTCAAGTAGTTTAAGGAGTTGCAAGCTCGCATCTCATCAGTCAGACTCACGCGGCTGGATGATTCTCGACGATTTGCCAAACCCCTCAGGACGCGCTACGCCGCTGGACATGGTTTTCTCCGCAAGACTCCACTGTATTCAGGCATGCGCATCGCACTGATGATCGATTCGGACGGCCCCGGCGGCGCCGAGGCGATGATCTTTCGGCTTGCCGAAGATCTTCGCCGGCGCGGCGACGAGGTGGTGCCGGTTGCCCCGCGACGCGGCACCGGGTGGCTGGGCGCCTTATACCGGAACGCCGGGTTCTCCATCGAGGACTGGTGGCTGGACCGACCACCTCTTGATCCACGTGGGGTTTGGAGACTCGCGAAATTCTTTCGAGCGCAGAAAGTGGATGTCGTTCATAGCCACGAGTTCACGATGGCGGTGTACGGCTGTGCCGCTACCCGAATCGTCGGCCTTCCTCATGTGATCACCATTCATGGCGGGGTCGGTGTTTGTGCTGTGCTCAGACGGCGTATGGCTTTGCGGTGGGCGATGCGCAACTCGGAACACACCGTGATGGTCTCGCGCGCGACAGCGCGTCAATACGGCTCTGAGCTCGGTCTCCCGGAAAACAACTTCGTCGTCGTGCCGAATGGCGTACCGGTTCACATCGGCAACGCCGCGGCCGTCCGACGCGAGTTTGAGGTGCGTGACGACGAGCTCGTTATTCTCGCGGTTGGCAACCTAGAACCGCACAAAGGTCACCGCGTGTTGATCGACGCGCTCGCCCGGCTCGACGAGCGTGGAGTTCCACCGCGATGGCGACTCATAATCGCGGGTGGACGCGGTGGTCGTGAACACCAGTCGCTGCTCGAACAGATTCGTAGCCGCCGGTTGGAGGAGCGCGTTCAGATCGCTACTGGCCGGAGCGACGTTCCCGATTTGCTGGCGCTCAGTGACATCTACGCGATGCCATCGCTCGTCGAAGGACTTCCGATGGCGCTGCTGGAAGCGATGGTCGCCGAAAAGCCTATCGTCGCGTCGATCACGGCCGGCATTCCCGAAGCGATTGTCGACCGGCGCGACGGCCTTCTCGTGCCACCTGGTGATGTGGGAGCTTTGGCGGACGCGCTCGCGCTGTTGCTCACTGATCGGAAATTGCGGGAGCGGTTGGCTATCGCCTCGGGCGCTCGGGGCCGGACGGAGTTCACCGTCGACGTCATGGCGAATCGCTATCGCGAGATCTACGACAGCGCCGCGGTGAAGCGGAATGCTCGCCCTGTAGACCGCGTAGGCAGCCGCGGCCGCGATTCAGCCGCTTAGCCTTTGTTATGACGACCTCGATCATCCGACGGACGAGCGTCGGCGCCTTTCCCGCGTTGTCGATTGCCAACGCGAAAGTGGCATTCGTGGTGATTCCGCAACTGGGTGGCCGCGTATGGGAAGCGACCGACATTTCGAGACGGCAGCAGTGGATATGGCACCGCGAAGACGTTCAGCTCGCAGCGGTTCCCCCGGGGTCCAGCTACGATGACGTTTGGGCAGGAGGCTGGGAGGAACTGTTCCCAAATGATGCGGCGGGGCATTTCGAAGGTCGCGTGATGTTGGATCACGGCAGTTGGTGGACGACGGCGTGGACCGTTGCGGACATGGTAGACGGCGCTGAGGGAATCATTCGGCTCGTCGCGGAGACGCAGGCGCCGCGGACGCGCTGCATCAAAGAATTTCGGCTCGGGGCAGATTCCAGCACGCTCCACGCGAACTATCGCATCGAGAGCTGCGAGCACGACTCATTTCATTTTTTGTTCAAGCAGCACCTGCCGGTCGCGCTGTCGCCATCCTGCCGGCTCGTTCTGCCTGGGGGTCGAATCACTCCAGTGGATCCGACGTTCAGCCTTCTGCTCGCCCCCAGCCAAGACGCAGAATGGCCGATCGCGCTCGGACAAGGTGGTGAATCCATCGATCTCTCGAAGGTACCACCGCGCTCGAGCAAGACGAGAGAGTTCGTCTACCTGACTGAGGTGCCCGAAGGGTGGTGCGGTGTCGATGACCACGAGCGAGGCGCGGCGCTTCGAATGCATTATGACAGGAGTGTCTTCCCGTTCGTTTGGCTATTTCTTACGTACGGCGGCTGGCGGAATTGTTACACCGCGGTGCTCGAGCCCTG
>Ga0207707_10000784_pt1 | contig 31134 bp, 37 predicted proteins | sample KBSC83BmetaG_FD_184336 | JGI IMG/M metagenome (GOLD analysis project Ga0207707, IMG submission 184336) | Corn rhizosphere microbial communities from Kellogg Biological Station, Michigan, USA - KBS C8-3B metaG (SPAdes) (version 2) | ecosystem: Host-associated > Plants > Roots > Rhizosphere ... | reverse complement strand
CGGCATCGGGCAGGCAGAGGTCGAGCACAATGAGATCCGGGCGATCCGCCACGGCGCGCGCGATACCGTCCTCGCCGGTCGCCGCCTCGGACACGCGCTGCACGTCGCCCGCCAGTGCATCGCGTACCACCGCGCGGATCTTGGGCTCGTCCTCGATGACCAGCACGCTGGGTCGATCCATGGGTTCATCCCGAAGCGTCACCATCACTCGCCGTATCGGCTCCCGCCTAATCTATCAGGAAGCGACTGCTGCATCGGCGCCACACAGGGGCTGCCCCATGGGCTGCCCCATGGGCTGCCCCCCTTCGCCCCTCTCCTGTTGACATTCTACCCGAACACCACTATCGTCGGGTAGAATGTCAACCCAAAGCCGACCCCAGATCCTGCAGGGAACGCTCGACCTGCTCATCCTGCGCACCCTCGCCGCCGGCCGCGAACACGGCCAGGGCATCGCGCGCTCCATCCAGTCCACGTCGCGCGACACCATCCTCGTGGACCACGGTTCACTCTATCCCGCCCTTCAACGCCTCGAGGATCGGGGCTGGATCCGGGCCGAATGGGGCGTATCCGATAACAACCGCCGCGCCCGCTTCTACGAGCTCACGCCCTCGGGTCGCAAGCGGCTCGTGCACGAAACCCGCGAATGGTGGGCGCTTGCCGACGCGATCGCGCTCATCCTGGGCCCACAGCCTTCCGGAACCTGACTCATGTGGAATCCGCTGCACTTCCTCAGACGCCGTCGGCGCAACGACGCGGATTTTTCCAGCGAGATCTCCGCGCACCTCGCCCTCGAAACCGACCGGCTTATCGCCGAGGGTCTGCCGCCGGCGGACGCCGCCTTCGAGGCGCACCGCCGTTTTGGCAACGTGCGCCTGGCGCAGGAGTCCTTTCACAGCCGGCGCACGATTCCCCTGATCGAGGGAACGGCTCGCCACATTCGCCGCGCCGCGCGCCGCCTGGTGCGTGCACCCGTCTTCTCCGGTACGGCCGCGCTCACCCTGATGCTCGGCATTGGCGCCACGACCGCAGTCTTCAGTCTCGTGGACGGCGTGCTGCTTCGCCCCCTTCCCTTCAGGGATCCGGCGCAGCTCGTGGATGTCTCGCACAGCCTGGTCGTGCACGGCATCAGCCACGTGGATCAGTCCGACGCCACCTATCTCTACTATCGCGAGGCCAATCACGTCTTCTCCGGTGTGGGCGCCTATCGCACCAGCGCCGTGAACCTCAGCACCACCGGCACCGGCGACCGCGCGCGCGCCGAGCGCGTGGAAGCCGCACGCGCCAGCGCGAGCCTGTTCAGTGTGCTCGGCATTGCGCCGCTCATGGGACGGACGTTCCGGGAGAATGAAGACAGGCCCAGCGCGCCACCCGTCGTGATCCTTGGCGAACATCTCTGGAACACGCAGTACGCATCCGACCCCGGCATCATCGGTCGCACAGTCATGATCGATGGCGTGCAGCATGAAGTCGTGGGCATCATGCCCGCGCGATTCGCCTTCCCCGACAGTCGTACCGCACTCTGGATTCCCATTGGCATTGACCCGGCGCAGACGCGCTCCGCGGCGTTCGACTTTCACGCCGTCGCACGCATGCGCCCGGGCGTCACGCTCGACGCAGCCGCACGCGATCTCCAGGCGCTGCTGCCGCACGTGCCCGAAGCATTCCCCGGCCGCCTCACCGCCGATGCCATCGCGATCACCCACATGCGCGTCGACGTGCGCTCGCTGCGCGACACCATCGTCGGCAACATCGGCCGCACGTTATGGGTCGTGTTCGGCGCGGCCGCATTTCTGCTGCTCGTGTCGTGCGCGAACGTCGCCAACCTCTTTCTCGTGCGCGCCGAGGAGCGACAGCACGAGCTGGTGGTACGCCGCGCGCTCGGCGCGAGCCGCGGCGTGATCGTCGCCGAGTTTCTCTCCGAGGCCGTCCTGCTGGCGCTGCTCGGTGGCGTGCTGGGCGTCGCGCTCGCGGCGGCCGGACTCGGCGCCCTCCACTCCATGCAATCGGGCATTGCCATTCCGCGCCTCGCGACCGCGGGGCTGAACGGCGTCGTGCTCGCGGTCGCAATCGGCGTCACGCTGCTGGCCGCGCTCGTCATGAGCCTGGTGCCCGCGTTGCGCTCCTACGGACCGCAGGTCGCATCGGTGCTCATGCAGAATGGGCGCGGAACGACCGCGGGCAGAAACCGCCTCCGCGCCCGCCGCTTGTTCGTCGTCGTGCAGATGGCGCTCGCGCTCGTGCTCGTGACGGGAGCGGGCCTCATGGCGCGCAGTTTCCAGTCGCTCCGCTCGGTAGCGCCTGGCTTCGACCCCGACGCCGCGTACACGTTTCGCGTCGCACTTCCCGACGAAGCGTATCCGACCACGAACGCGACGGTCACCCTGGTGACGCGTGCGCTTGACGCCATGACGGCGCTCCCTGGCGTGCAATCCGCCGGCATTCTGACCAAGCTGCCGCTCGACAACGAAGCGCGGCGTGACACCGCGGTCTTCGTGGAAGACCGGCCGCTCGCGATGCGCGAGATGCCCGACATCCACCAGGTCGCCTATGCGACGCCGGGTACCTTCAGCGCGCTCGGCATTCCCTTCCTGCAGGGGCACACCTTCGAACAACCCGATGTGGCACGCGCGCCGCTCGACGTGATCGTCACGCACGCGCTTGCGGCGCGCTACTGGAGCGACGCACAGGCTGTCGGCCGGCGACTTCGCCTTTCGCAAGACGGACCCTGGTTCACCGTGATCGGCGTCACCGGCGACGTGCGGGGAACCGGCCTGGATCAGCCGCCTGACGAGACGGTGTATCTCCCGCTCGTGACGGCGCCGGGACCCGCGACGGCCAACGGCGGCGCCGGCGCGACGCATTGGGCGCCGCGCGATCTGGCGTTCGTTGTGCGGAGCGCGTCGCCGTCACATGACATCACCATTCCGGTGGAACGAGTGCTCCAGACGCTGGCGCCGTCGGTTCCTGTGTACGCTGTGCACACGATGCGCGAGGTGCTCGCGCGCTCCACCGCCCGGACCTCATTCACGCTGGTCCTGCTCGAGATCGCGTCCATCGCCGCACTGCTCATTGGCGCGGTGGGACTCTACGGCGTCGTATCCTGCATGGTGAGCCTGCGCGCGCGCGAAATGGCGGTACGCACGGCATTGGGCGCACCACCCCGGGCGCTGCGCCGCCTGGTGTTCACGCAGGCCGTCACCGTGGCAGCGCTTGGCATCGTGCTCGGCGTTGGCGCGGCGCTCGTGCTCATGCGGTTCCTCGCTGCGTTACTCTTCAATGTCGCGCCGAACGATCCGCCCACGATGCTCGCCGCCGTCGTCGTGATGGCGATGGTCGCCGCGGCGGCGAGCTGGTTTCCTGCGCGCCGCGCCGCCGCGGCAGATCCGGCGGTGGCGTTGCGAGCCGACATGTGAGGTCTCATATGCCGATACGCCTCGTCCGACACATTCTGCCGCTGCGCTGGTGGTCCGCGATGCTTCTGATACCGGCTGGCACACGAATCGCGCCTCGCCTTGCGGCATCGAAAGCGGGCCCGGCTGAGGTCCGGACGTCGGCCCACGCCGTGCTGGCAGGCGGCTGTTACTGGGGCGTGGAGTCGGTGTTCCGCCACGTTCGTGGTATCACCTCGGTTACGTCGGGCTTCGCCATTCCGGTTTCGGTATCGGGCGCTGCGTCCACGGCACCGGTCGAAGCGGTTCGTCTCGAGTACGATCCCTCGCGGATCTCGTATCGGAAGATCCTCGACGTGTTCTTCCTGGTCGTGCACGATCCGACCCAGCTCAACCGGCAGGGCCCCGACGTGGGCGCCGAGTACCGGTCCATGGTATTCGTCGACAGCGACGCGCAGCGTGCGCTCGTGCGCAGCTACATGGACTCGCTCACCGCGGCGCATGTCTTCCCGCGACGGATCGTCACCAGCGTTGCCGCACTGCAGGCGTTCGACGTGGTTGGCCCATCGCAGCAGCACTACGCCGAACGGCACCCGACCGATGCGTACATCGTCAAGTACGATGCGCCGAAGCTCGTGGCACTACAGCACCGCTTCCCGGATCTCTTCAAGCCGTGAGGTGAACGAGCAGAACACTCAGGGCTGCCGGTAGATCACTCCGTTCTTCATGACGAAGCGCACGCGACTCACCGCCGCGATGTCTTTCGTGGGATCTCCCTGCACGGCCACGATGTCGGCCTTCAGCCCGGGCACGAGCTTCCCGATCTCGCGGTCCATGCCGAGGATCTTTGCATCCACCGCCGTCGCAGCCAGCAGCGCCTGAGCGGGCCGCATGCCGTCCTTCACCATCCATTCGAGCTCGAGTGCATTGGTACCGTGCGTGAACACGCCCACGTCGCTGCCGCATCCGATCGTCACGCCATTCTTGAGCGCGAGCTGAAAGGCGTGCGCGGCCTGCTTCATCCCTTCAGTGGGCTCGCTCTTGCCGGGAACGTAATGATCGAAGTACTCCGCGTACGCCGCCTCCGCCTCGAGGGTGGGCAAGTACGCCACACCGCGCTCCGCCATCATGTGAAAGACGGAGTCGGTGCCGCCGTAGCCATGTTCGACCGTATTGACGCCGGCGAGTATGGCGCGTCGCATTCCCTCGGCGGTCGTGGCGTGCACGGAGACGGGGCGCCCGGATGAGTGCGCCTCGGAGACGAGCGCATTGAGTTCGTCCTGGTTGAACGTCGGTGCAGTAGTCCCGTTGGGCCCCCGCCGATAGTCCGCGTACACCTTGATCCAGTCCGCACCGCGTCCCGCCTGCTCGCGCACCGCGGCGAGCACCTCGGGCACGCCACTCACCGCCTGTCCTCCCTGCGGCAGCTCGAGATCAGGACGGAATCCGCGCGGTCCCGGTCCGTAGCTCGACGTCGCAACGATCGCGCGCGTGGCGACACGGAGCCTCGGGCCGGGAATCAGCCCCTCATCGATCGCGCGCTTCACGTCCACGTCCGCGAACCCCGCGCCCTCGGTGCCCAGATCGCGCAGCGTGGTGAATCCCTGCATGAGCGTGTTCCGCACGTGCAGCACCGCCTCCACTACCCGATACCCCTCCGGTTCCTTGAGCACCTGGTCGTTCCAGAGTGTCTCGTTGTAGGGATGCAGGAAGATGTGCGAGTGCGCGTCAATGAGTCCGGGGAGCAGCGTGAGTCCCGTGAGCGCGATGGTCTGCGTGCCCCGCGGCGCGTGCACCGAAGCGGCTGGTCCCACCGTGACGATGCTGTCGCCGTCCACCAGCACGACCCATCCATCGTGCGTCTGTTCGCTCGTCGCATCGAACACGCGGTCGGGACGCAGCAGCACCGGATGCCCGGGCGCCGGCGGCACGAGGGGCGCGAAACCGGCCTGCAGCGGCAGCTTCATGGCCGAGAGCAACGTGTCGCGCGCCTGCGCACCCGCGCCCGTGGCGGCGGTGGCGGCAATGACGGTCGCAATGAGCACGGTGCGCGAGAACCAGGGCGCATGGGTGAGCATGAATGAGTCTCCTGTGGAATGCGCCGGAAACGGCGGACTGGTGCCATTATGCTACGTGCACCGGAGGCCGCTGACCAGACGTCGCGTCTGCACGTCGACCCGTGCCGCACCGCCGCAAGCTACGACTATGCCACAGGCTGCCTGCGCGGATCGAGCAGCGGCCACAGCCGCTGCAAGGGCATGACGGGATCGCGCGCGACGTAGAGGTGCAGGTCCTGCTCCTCGGGCACCGCCCATGGGTCCCGCAGCTCGCCGGCCGGCTGCACGACACGATAGAAGCGCCGCAGATCGCTCGAGTCCACACCTATGGTAACCAATACGTTGCCCGGCAGCGCGCCCGGGCCGAAGAACCAGTAGGTGCCGCTTGCGCAGATCGCGTTCGGCAGTCCCATTCCCGGACCGTAGTAGTCAATGGCGCCCGCCTCGCCGTAGTTCGTCGCCGCGATGACCGCGCGCTGCCGCAGTTCCGGCGGCAGCGAGTCGTACACGCGCGCCACCGCCGCCACGCGATCACGCCAGTGCAGCATGTCGGCGTAGTCCTGCGGCAACCGCAGCACCTGATCCGTGTTCGTCGTGACCATGTCCTCCGAGCCGTGCGACGCATAGCGCGCCATCGCCCCGGGTGCGAGCACCGGCAGCCCGAAGGGCAGCGCGATGAGTCCGTACGCAACGATCAGCGCCGCCAGTACCGCAACGCCGGCGATGCGAGCGCGGCGTTGGCGATCGACGCGCTCCGCCCCGACGCGGCAGGCCCACGCGGAGCCCGCGCCGACGAGCGCGGGATACACCGGAAGCAGATAGTACGACTTGCCGTGCAGCACGAGCAGGATCGCCAGCGCCCCGAGACACGCCACGCCCACAATGCGAAATGGGCGACGCCGCAGCAGTTCCCACAGCCCCGCCAGAGCGAGCAGTACAGCGGGCCCGAGCATCTGCCCCTGGTCCTCGAGGAATCCGGCGACCGTCACGTGGGAGAGCTGCTGCGCGGAGAGCTCGCGCGCATAGAGCATCGCAGGCCAGCCGGTGCGGATCTGCCCCACGATGCTGGGCGACCCCATCGCGACGGCGAGCAGCAGCGCGAGATACGGCCAGCGCGTCGTCAGCCAGCGGCGATCCGGCAGCACGATGAGGGCGATGCAGATCCCGACGCCGATGATACCGATGCTGAACTTGACCAGGAGGCCGAGTCCGCCGGCCACGCCCACCGCGAGCCACCAGCGTGCGTCAGCCGTTCGCGCCAGCTTTACAAGCGCGAAGAGCGCCAGCGTCCATGCGGCCTGGTCGAGCACAACGGGCTGGAAGAGCGATCCGCTGCGCAGGAATGAAGGGCTCGCGATGATCGCGAGCGCCGCCAGCGCCTGCGCGAATCGCCCACCGCCCAGCTCGCGCGCGAACAATGCCGCGAACACCACGAGCAGCGCGGAGAAGAGCGCCGGCACCAGGCGCAACGCGACGACGCTCACGCCGACGGTCGCGCGCATGAGCTGGGCGAGCAGCGCCATGGCCGGCGGAAAATCCATGCGCCAGAGATGCAGATGCGCGCCCATGGCCAGATACAGGAATTCATCACGCTGCAATCCGTACGGCGTGACGAACGCCGCGACGACGTGCAACGCGAGCACGGCAACGAGGGCCGCCACGATCACCCATGGTGCGATCGCGTGCTCCGGTGGAAGGTCCCTGTGATGACTCATGCGCTGCGATACGGAAGCGCGCGGCCCGGGGTTTCTGTTCATGTCACGTACACCGGCGGCATCAGCGACGAACGCGCCATCGCACATTGCCTGCCGGGCTCGTGCGCCGCATATTCGCGGTGCTTTCCGACAATGGAGATCACATGCGACTGATCCTGTGTCAGACTCGCTGGTCCGGCGTTCGCCGCACGTCGTTCGCGCTCTGCACCGTGGCCGCCACGCTGCTGGCCGCGTGCAGCACGGACTCCACGGCACCCGGCCCAATCACCGCGCTGCCGCGTGCGCTCACCGGCTCGGAACAACAGCTCATTAGCGCCAGCAACGGCTTCGCGTTCGCGCTGCTGCGTCAGCTCAACCAGGACACACCCGCAGACTCCAACATCTTCGTCTCACCGCTCAGTGCCTCCATGGCGCTCGGCATGACGATGAATGGCGCGGCCGGCGCCACACTGGACTCCATGCGCGCGGTGCTCGGCTTTGCGGGCATGCCGGTGGCGGACATCGATGACTCGTACAAGGCCCTCATTGACCTCCTGCGCGGGCTCGATCCCCGCGTGGACTTCCGCATCGCGAACTCCATCTGGTACCGCCAGGATATCCCCTTCAACAAATCGTTCCTCGACGCCGGCAAGCAGTTCTTCGACGCCGAGATCGCCGGCGTGGATTTCCACGACCCGGCCACAGTCGGCGTGGTCAACGATTGGGTGAACACGAGCACCAACGGAAAGATTCCGGCGCTCGTCGAGACACTTTCACCGAACACGGCGATGTACCTGGCCAACGCCATCTACTTCAAGGGAACCTGGGTCGAACAGTTCGACCCGAAGTTGACGGCACCGTTCCCGTTCACAAAGCTGGACGGTTCGATCATGACCGTACAGATGATGCAGGTGGATGATTCCTTCCCCGCCATCACGACGCCCGCATACCAGGCCGTCGACCTCCCCTACGGTGGCGGCGCCTATGCCATGCTGGTCGTCGTGCCGGCGCAGGGCCAGCGCGTGGATGCGCTGCTGTCTTCCTTCGGGCCGGGCGACTGGCAGTCGCTTCTCGCCGGCTTGACCATGCAGCACGGAAAGGTCTCGCTGCCGCGCTTTCAACTCGAATGGAAGGACTCGCTCAATCACGCGCTCGAGGCACTCGGCATGGGCGTCGCCTTCGGACCGGATGCCGACTTCACGAACATGTCGAGCGCGTTGGGTCACGGCCTTGCCATTACCTCGGTCGATCAATCCACCTACGTGAAAGTGGATGAGGAAGGCACCGTGGCCGCGGCCGCCTCGGGTGTTGGCGTCGGCGTCACATCCGTACCTCCACCGCTCCTCACGGCGGACCACCCGTTCTTCTTCGCCATTCACGAGAAGCTGTCGGGCGCAATCCTCTTCGTGGGCAAGATCGCGACACCTCCCTCTCTCTGACTTCGAGGTTGTGCCATGCGCCGCTGCATGCCGTTGCTTGCGATGTCGCTGCTGTATGCTGCTCCACTCTCCGCGCAGGGGCTGCGCTCGACCATCACCGATCTCTTCACCTTCGGCAACTGCGGTCAACCGCTCTGCCTTGCGGGTTCCGTGCTGGCGCAGAATGGCCATGGCGATCACTTCATTCCCGCTGACGTCTCCGGCAACGCCACCGTCCTCTCGTTTCTCCAGGATGCGATCGGCGTCAACGTATCGAACACCCCTGTGAGCGCCGCGAGCAGCGGCGCCACGTTCACCTTCCAGAACGGACTCCCGGTGAAGACCGCGGAGTCATCCGGACCGGTGTTTGGCGAGCGCGGCCAGACGCTCGGCCACGGACGCATGCTGGTGGGCGTCAACGTGAGCAACGTGAGCTTCAGCACGCTGCGCGGAATTCCGCTCAGCGACATCGAGCTCAACTTCACGCACGAGGATGTCGGCCAACCCGGATTGGGCGACTCGCCGTACGAGAACGACTTCATCCAGGTACACACGACGATGCACGTCAATCTGCTCGTCAGCTCGTTCTACCTGACGTACGGCCTCTCCAATCGCGTGGACGTTGGGGTCGCCGTACCCGTCGCACATGCCTCAGTCAGCGGAGAGAGCAGTGCGCAGATCGTTCCCTTTGGCTCGCCCGCCGTGCACTTCTTCGCCGGCACGCCCACCGATCCCGTGCTCACCGCGCAGGCTTCGGCCAGCGGCGCGGCGACCGGACTCGGCGACATTTCCCTGCGCGCCAAGGTCAATCTCAACGCGTCGCCGCACAGCAATTTTTCTCTGCTCGCTGATGCACGCCTTCCCACGGGAAATGCGGATGACTTCCTGGGCGCCGGCGCGTTCGGCTTTCGCGGACTCGCCGTGCTGTCCGGGCGGTTTGGCGCCTTCACGCCGCACTTCAACGGCGGTTTCTTCTATCGTTCAGATGAATCAGAGAACAACGCGCTGCTGGCGACGGCGGGGTTCGATCAGCTCATGGCCGACTGGGCTACGCTCGCCTTCGACGTGATCTCGGAGTGGCAGCTCGGCGACAACAAGCTGACGATTCCACCACCCGTCACCATTACGCAGCCGTTTCTGCGCACCATTGATCCTACGAACATCCCCAATGGCCGCGACGACATCGTGAATGCATCGATCGGTCTCAAGCTCCGCATGGATTCGGGCACCACGGGAGTCCTGAATCTCATTCTTCCGGTGAACCGCGGCGGTCTGCGCGCGAACGCGATCTGGACGCTGGGGCTGGAATACAACTTCTGAGGTGACTCGGAACGGACCCGCCTACTCGATGCCGATGAGCATCCAGCCGTTCCCCGTTCGCGCCAGTGTGGCATGGTATGTCGCCGTGGGGTTCGGATCACCGTTCACGCCGCGCCTGTAGTCAAAGGCGAACGCAGCCTTCACACTCACGGTTGCCGTATCCGCGGCAGCGAGACGTGCCGGTGGCACCGCGGTAAGTGTGGCCGTGATCTTGTTGGTCGCGTCGAATACGTCCTTCCAGCGCCGCGCCTGTTCGTCCGTGAGCGCGGGATACGCGGCGCGAACCTGCGCGACATCCCGGGATTCGAGCGCGTGCGCATACCGGGTGATTGCGGTCTGCACAGCGGAAAGGTCCACTGATGGCGGTGCGGGAGCTTGAGGCGCGGGCGCTTTCACGCTGGCGCTGGACGACGGTGTCGCGGGCGGCGCGACCGGCACGCTCGTCGCATGGGACACGGCCAATGTCACCGGGGGCGCCGCCGTCGTGCCCGACTCGGCGGCGTGCGCCCGCGTGCTATCCGACGAGTGCGCCGTCCCGGCGCGAGTGCCGACAGCGTTCTCGCGGTGCGCGTCGGCCATCCGGGGCGCCGGCGAAGATACCGGCGCCGAGGGCTTCGGCTCGCTGTCCTGCACCGGCGCGGATGGCGTACCCACCTGCGTACCGGTGGCGGGCGTTGGCCGCGCCATCGCTGCGGGATTCACGACAGGCACGCTGTCATTCGCGCGCTGCCCAGTCGCCACGTGACCGGGCGTCGCGCCGTTTTCCGCTCGCATGCCGAGCGAGACGAGCAGCGTGATCCCGGCCGCCGCGCCGGCGCCGAACCAGAATCGGCGTGACACCGCGGGAATCGCCAGCGCGCGGCGCCGCGCGGTGGACGACGTCGCGCCGGCGCGCAACGCGTCGCGCAGCTCGACCGCCGTCTGATAGCGGTCCGCCAGTTCGCGCTCCATTGCCCGCGCCACCACCGCGTCCAACCACTGCGGCACTTCCGGATTCGTCGCGCGCACGTGCGGAGGCGGACGGGTGAGCCGTCGCTGAATCTGCGACTCCATGCTCGTTCCGGCGAATGTCGATGCGCCAGTGAGCAACCGGTAGAGCACGCACCCCAGCGCGAACAGGTCACTGCGCCCATCCAGCGTGTCGCCCGCGAGCTGCTCGGGCGACATGTACTCCGGCGTTCCGACAATGAATCCCGTGCGTGTGACGCGCTGCTTGTCGCCCTCCATTCCCTTCGCGATGCCGAAATCGATGATCTTGACGACGTCGTGTCCGTCCTTTGTCGTGCCAACGATGATGTTGTCAGGCTTGAGATCACGATGGACGATGCCGAGCTCGTGCGCGGGTATGAGTCCTTCGGCAACCTGACAGGCGATGTCGATGGCTCGTTCAGGTGGAATGACCTTCTCTCGCGCACAGATCGCCGAGAGCGGCTCACCATCCACCAGCTCCATCGCGAGGTAGACGAGCCCGTCGTCCGCTTCGCCAAAGTCGTACACCGCCGCGACATTCGGGTGCAGGATGCGGCTCGCGTTCATCGCTTCGCGATTGAACCGCCCGATCGCCTCGGCGTCGGACACGAGGGACTGCGTGAGCACCTTGAACGCGCAGCGCCGCCCCATCTTGATGTGTTCGGCAAGATAGACGCGCCCCATGCCCCCTTCGCCGATCTGGCGCAGGATCCGGTAGCGTCCCGCGATGATCTGCCCGTCCAGACCCGTGGCGCCGGGAACGACCAGCGTGGATCCATCCTTCGGACAGAAGTCGGTGTCAGCCGCGTATTCCGCGTCGCACTGCGGGCAGCGCTTCACGTGCGGGAGATGGGGTTCGACGGAGCCGGCGGTATCAGATGGGTTGGAGTCGCTCATATCCGCTGTAACAACGCCTTGAAGCGCGGATCGTCACGCAGCGAATCCAGGTCCGTATCGTTCTCCAGCCACTCCCGATGGCCGAAGCCGTTGTGCACCGCCTTCTCGAGCGCACCCAGCGCATCGCTCGTCCTGCCGCCCAGTGCGTAGACGCAGGCGACGTTGTAGAGCACGCCGGAATCGTCGGGGTCGAGCGCGAGCGCGCGCGATGCCCAGTCAAGCGCGCGAGCCGGCTCGCCCAGCATCATCGACGCCCCCGCGCTGAGATACAGGGCGCGCGCGTCGTCCGGATTGAGCTCCAGATGGCGCTGCGCCACGCGCAGTCCCTGGCGCAGGCTCGCTTCCGCGTCAGCCTGTCGTCCGAGATGCCGCTGCGATGTTTGCACGAGAAAGAGTGCCTGGTAGTCCTCGGGCCGCACGCGGCTGGCTTCCTGATACTCGCGCACCGTCTCCTCGTACTTCCCCTGCTGGAAGAGCGCACGCGCATAGAAGTAATGCGCCTCGAAGAGCTGGGGGTTCAGGCGGATCGCCATGTCGAACTCCGCCTGCGCCTGGTCATACGCCTTGTTCAGGGTGAGCGCGAGTCCGCGTGAGGCGTGCGCTTCCGCCAGCTGCGGGCCGAGTTCGAGCGACTTTCGGCTGTAGCTGTCGGCGCCCTCGATGTTCGCCTTGCTCGCGTCCCAGTACATGTAGAGAAACGAGCAGCAGTCCGCGGCGCCCGCGTGCGCCAGCGCGTAGTTGGGATCAATGTCGAGCGCACGCTCGAACATGCGGCGGGCAAACTGGATGCCCGCGCGCCGGAACTGGTGGTGGTATTGCCGCCCCCGCAGATAATAGTCGTAGGCCTCCACGTCCACACGCGGCGCGTTCTCGATCGCACGCTTCTCCTGGTCGCTCAGCACCACGCGCAATGCGCGCACGATGCTGCCGGCAATCTCATCCTGGATGGCGAATACGTCTTCGAGCTCCCGATCGAAGCGCTCCGACCAGAGATGGTAGCCGTCGTTCACGCTCACGAGCTGCGCGTTGACCCGCAGCTTCGCGCCCGCCTTGCGCACGCTGCCCTCGAGCACCGCGGAGACGTTCAACTGCTCCCCGATCGTGCGGACGTCCACGTTCTTCCCCTTGAACGCGAACGACGACGTGCGCGCCGCCACGCGCAGCCGCTGGATCTTCGTGAGGGCGTTGATGATCTCCTCGGCCATCCCGTCGGTGAAATACTCGTTCTCGGGATCGGCGCTCATGTTGACGAACGGGAGCACCGCGATGGACTTGGGAGCCGCGGCGCCTGCCGCCGGCGTGGCCTGCGCGGTGCCGGGCGGAGTGGATGCCACACCCACGGACCCCAGTGCCTGCGAGAATTGCGTGGCGGTGCTGAAGCGCTCGCCGGGGTCCTTCGCCATGGCCTTGTGCACCGCCTGCTCCACCCAGTCCGGTACGGCGGCGCGAACCGAACGGAGTGGTGGCGCCGCCTCGGTAATGCTGCGCGCGATGATGGCCTGCGCCGTGGGGCCCGTGTACGGTGCCTGTCCAGCAAGCATCTCGTAGAGTACGCAGCCCAGACTGTAGATGTCCGTGCGCCCGTCAATCTCCGGCTCGCCCATGGCCTGCTCGGGACTCATGTACGCCGCCGTACCCATGGCCATGCCGGTCTGCGTGAGGCTCACGTCGGACGCGGCGGTGAGCGCCTTCGCAATGCCGAAGTCGGCCACCATCGCTTCGCCGTCGTGCAGCATCACGTTTTCCGGCTTGATGTCGCGGTGCACCACGCCATGCCGGTGCGCGTAGTCGAGTGCGGCGGCCATGGCGCGCGTGAGACGCAGCGCGTCCTCGAGCGGGAGCTGCCGCTCCCGTTCCATGCGCTGCCGAAGCGACTCACCATCCACGTACGGCATCACGTAGTAGAGATTGCCGTTGGCCTGGCCGGAGTCGTAGAGTGGTACGATGTGCGGATGCTGGAGTGAGGCCGCGATGTTGATCTCGCGCAGAAACCGCTCGGGACCAAGGTTGGCCGCAAGGTGCGGGTGCAGCACCTTGAGCGCCACCGGTCGGCGGTGCTTGCGGTCCTGCGCCAGATAGACCGTGGCCATGCCGCCGGCGCCGAGCACACGCTCCACGACGTAACGGTCCGCGAGCACCTGTGCCAGGGGATCAATGCCAGCCATGGCCAGAACTTAGGGGACGCGCGCTGTTCCGCCAGTGAGCGGCAGCGCCCTGCGCACCCGGAACTCTCCGGGATCATCCTCCTGAGCTGGTAACCGCACGCTGCGGTTCGGTGGTATCAGACCTGCACCACCGGGCCGTACCACACGCTGCCGGCAATGATGACGTACAGCCCCACCAGCGCCAGCCCCTCCACGTAGTTCGACTCGCCATCGAACACGATGAGCGCACCCAGCACCGCCGCCAGGCCCAGTGCCGTGACCAGGAGCGCCGGCGCCACCAGCGTCAGCGCTGGTCCGCCGAGCACGCCGCTGATGAGCACCAGCACGGGAATGAGGAGGAGCGCGACCTGCAGGCTGCTGTTCAGGATCAGGCTCACCGCCAGATCACCATCGTTGCGCGCCGCCGCAGCAATGCCAACCACGTTCTCCACCGCGTTCCCCGCGATCGCCACGATGACCAGCCCCACGAATTCCTCCGACAGGTGCAACAAGGCCATCGCCGGACGCAACGCTTCCACGAACCAGTCGGACATCACCGCCGCGCCGACTCCCGCGAGCGCGAGCACAAGGACCGCCGCACCGAGCGGCCAGCAGATCCGGCGGGCGCTCTCCGGATTGGGCGACGGCCCGATCGTGCCTTTCACCGCCATGGGAATGCTCGATGCGAATACCGCGAGCAGCACGATGGATGTGATGATGCTCAGCGCGCGTGCATGCCCGAAATCAGGTGCGCCCGGCGCCGTGGCCAGCGTGGGGATCGCCAGCGAGGCGACCGACAGCACGAGCAGCATCGCGGTCATGCGAGTCGTGTCGGTGCCGAAACGAAGCGTCCCATGACGCCATCCGCCGACCGCGAACGCCAGTCCCAGCACGAGCAGACTGTTCGCGAGGATGGAACCGATGAGCGCCGTCTGCACCACGACCACCAGGCCGGCACGCAACGCGAAAATGCTGATGAACAATTCGGGCAGATTGCCGAGCGCCGATTGCACGACGCCCGTGGCACCAGGGCCCAATCGCGTGCCCAACTGGTCCGTCGCCTCGCCCACCACCGCCGCCAGGCTGGCGAGTGCCACGGCGGTAGCGACGAACAGCGCCAGCCCCGTCGCACCACTCACCTGCAGGATCACGCTCGCGATCATCGCCGCGATCGCGATCGCGCCGAGAATGATGGCGCGACGCCCGGCCGCGCGCACGAAGGACGCGACAGAGGACTCAGTCACGGAGAATCGTGGGCAGGATGAGCGGGCACACCATCCGGCGTGCCCGTCCTTCGTGTTGTGATCGCAGCCCGGGTCAGTCCTTCGCCGTCTCCAGCCGCTTCACGACGTCCGCCAGTGCGTGCACCCGCGGCGCATCACTGGCGCTCTTTGCGTCGTGATCCAGTTCAGTCACCAGCTTGCGCAACGCGGTGGTCCGCTTCCCTCCCCTGGCTTGCTCCGCGCTGCTCAGCGCGCTCCCGATCGCCCTGGTCCGCGCCTCGGGAAGCCCCTGGTCGCGCACGAGCTGGTCGAGATACGCGCGCGCCACCGGGAACGCCGCCGGCCACACCAGCTTCGGCTGACTCTGCGGATTGAGCTGCGAGAATTTCACCAGATTCGCCGCGTCAATCTCGTTCTGCGTCAGATCCGCCGTGGGCGTGAGCTTGAACACATCCAGGCCGCGCGCGATTTCCGAGCCGTAGATGTAGCCGTTGTAGTAATAGCCGGCCCAGTAGCCGCCGATCACGAGCTTCGTCGAATCAATGGGTCCGCGATCGAAGTACGCAATCTCCTTCGGGTGCGCCGGATCGGTGAAGTCGAACACCGAGATCCCGCCCTGGTACCAGCCCTGCACCATGATGTCGCGCCCCGGCACGGGAACGAGCCCGCCGTTGTGCGCCACGCAGTTCTCTTCGGGCGTCTGCGCCGCGGGCATCTTGAAGTAGCTCGCGTGCGTGAGATGGTCGTGGCGCAGCGTGAAGATTGCGTCGGCGCCCCAGTCGATCGGGTCCGTCGCGCGGCACTTCGCCTGCGTTCCACCACCCCATTCGTCAGTGAACAGGAGCGACGTCGCGGAATTGTTGAACGTGGCCGAGTGCCAGAACGAGAAATTGGAGTCGGCCACCGCCTGGAGACGCTGCGGATGCAGGGGATCCTTGATGTTGAGCAGCAGCCCGTATCCCGAGCACGCGCCGCCCGCCAGCGCTACCGCGGGATAGACCGTGATGTCGTGACACTGCGATGGTCCCTCGCGCCGGTTCCCGCCGGGAATGCGCAGCTTGATGCCCATCTGGCCCAGCGAATCGGAGAGCGCGCTGGCCTTCGCCGAATCGCTGCGCGACTCCATGAACGACGAGAACAGTCGCGCGATCCGCTCCGTATCGGCTGCGGTTGCCGTCTTGGGAATCCCGAGTCGCGGCAGGAAGCGCATCACCGAGCGAGCCGCGGCGCCGTTCGCCGTATCGGCGTACGCCACGCCGTGCGTTGGCGGCGCGACAAGATCGTTGAAGATGCGCGGCGAGCTCACGATGCGCGCCTGATCGGGATGCGCGAGCGGCACGCGAATCACCTCGATCCGGAACAGTGCGCTGTTGGGATCGGTAACGTCGCCCCCTTCGCACCCCGCGAGCTCGCTGCTCGGACGGACGCGTGCGAGTCCGGACACGTACACGTACACCACACCCTTGTCCGACGGGTCGGGAACCAGCGTGTGCGTGTGCGAGCCGCGACACGTCTGCACGTCCGCGACCTGCTTCGGGTGCGCCGGATCCGAGACGTCGAAGATGCGGATGCCGAGCATGCGGTCCTTGCTCACGCTGTCCTGCACCCCTTCGGTGCCGCAATCCAGCCGGCTGCCGGTGTTCTCCGCGGATACGAACAGCAGATGGCCATAGATGGACACGTCCCCCTGCTCCGTGAAGCAGACATCAGCATCCGTGAGCGTCGGATCGAGCGGGTTGGCGATGTTCCAGATCTGCAGTCCGCTGAAGTTGCCCTGGTACACGTAGTTCCCGCCAAACGCGAGATCGGAGTTCGCGTAGGTCAGTCCGCCCGGCTCGTTCGGGTGAAACACATCCGGCTTGTTGCGGTGCGCCACGAGTTCGAGACCTTTCGACGCGGTACCCGCGTCGTACAATCCCGGCTTGAGATGGGCGCGCGCATCCGTGGTGTCGGACTGCGCGCGAGCTGACGAGGAGACGCCGAGCGCTGCCAACACGGCCAGCGCGGCAGAGAGGAGAGCAGTCGAGCGGAGCGAACGATGGCGAGGTGTCATTGGCTTGGACTCGGAGTGATCGTGTTCAGCAGGGCCTGCATGCGCGTGATCTCGGCCCGCTGGCCGGCATCCACATCAGTGGCGAAGTTGAATATCTCGGGCTGCTGGCCGGAGCCCGGTGTGGCAAACAGCCTGGCGACCATGTCGAGCGCGCCCTCGTGGTGCCGGATCATGCCGGTGAGATAGAGCCGGTCGAAGGTCGTGTCGCGTGCCGCGTCGAGCTGGCGCATCTGCTCGGGCGTGAGCATGCCCTTCATCATCATGGGGTGGGCGCCCATGTCCATCCCGGGCATGTCCATTGGACTGGTGTCGTGCACGGGCCCTTTGGCGCCGTTCAGCATGTGCAGCGGGTCAGGCGCGTCGAGATGACGGTCCTGCAGCCAGTGCTGCATCATGGTGATCTCGTCGCGCTGCGAGAGGGCAATGCGCTTGCAGAGGACCTGCAGCCGGGGACTCGCCCCATGCGTGGGCGCCCAGTCCGACATCACCACGGCCTGCGCGTGGTGAATGATCATCCCCTGCATGAAGGCGACGTCGGCCGCCGTGTAATCGTGGCGGGGAGATGTGCTCGCCTGGGCCCGCACTGTAGCGGCCGCGAGCGCGATCATCGTCGCCAGAAGGAAGGAAATCTGTCTCACCAGAGACGAACCATGCGCGGCGCGCGAAGGATCGTCAAGTGTTTCACGCAATCGGGAACTGCACAGCCAGGTCCGAGCGGCCTCTGCTCTATTCGTCCGCTCTCGTGAGCACACGCGGTCCGTTCTCCGTGATCGCCACCGTGTGCTCGAAATGCGCCGAGCGCTTTCCGTCGGCGGTGACGATGGTCCACTTGTCCGGCATCTGGCGCGTCTTCGGCGTGCCCGCATTCACCATGGGCTCGATGGCGATGGTCAGACCGGGAACGAGCTTCATCAGCCGCTTCGGCTTTCCGTAGTTGGGTACCTGCGGTTCCTCGTGAAAGGCCGCGCCAATGCCGTGGCCCACGAGATCGCGTACCACACTGAACCCCGCCGCTTCCACCACGTGCTGCACCGCCGAGCCGATGTCGCCGATGTGATTGCCCACGACCGCCGCGGCAATGCCGGCCTCCAGTGCCTGCTGCGTCACCTCCATCAGCTGCCGCGACGCCTCGTCCACCTCGCCCACACCCACTGTGGTCGCGCTGTCGGTGTAGAGTCCGCGATATCCCACGCCCACGTCAATCGAGATGATGTCGCCAGCCTTGAGCACGCGCTTGCGCGATGGGATGCCGTGCACGATCTCGTTGTTGATTGACGTGCACACGGAGCCGGGAAAGCCGTACAGCCCCTTGAAGGCGGGCGTCGCTCCATCGTGCGACCGGATGAATTCCTCGGCGAGCGCATCCAGATCCATCGTACTCATGCCCGGCGTCACCCGCTGCCGCAGCAGGGCCACGGTATCGGCGAGAATGCGGCCGCCCGTCGCCATCACTTCCAGCTCGCGCGAAGACTTGAGCGAAATCATGAGTCGAGCGCGCTCAATACGCGCTGCGTGATCCTGTCCACCGGTCCCTCCGCGTCAATCTCGACAACGCGCGTCGGCCCTCCCGCCGCGCTGGCTGCGCGATACCATTCCACCACCGGTGCCGTCTGTTCGTGATACGCCCGGAGCCTGGTGCGCACGGCGTTCGGCTCGTCGTCCGAACGGCGCACCAGCGTACCGCCGCACTTCTCGCACTTCGAGCCCGGCTCGCGTCCCGTGTACGGCGTCTGACAGCTTTCGCAGATGGTGCGCGCGCTGATGCGTCGCACCACTTCGTCTTCATCCACGTTGAAGATGAGCGCAACATCCAGCGCGCGACCAAGCTCGCCCAGCACGCGATCCAGCCCCTGGGCCTGCGCCACCGTTCGCACGACACCATCGAGTGCCACGCCCCGGGCCGCGTCAGGCCGCGCCAGCGCTTCCTTCATGATGCCGAGGATGACGCCATCCGGTACCAGCTCGCCGCGGTCCATGTAGCCCTTGGCGCGCGCACCCTGCGCCGTTCCCTCGCGGACCGCGGCGCGCAGCACATCACCGGTAGCCAGTTTGGGAATGCCGAAGTGCTGGGCGATCCGCTCGCCCTGCGTACCCTTGCCGGCACCCGGCGGCCCGAGAAGCAGAATGTTCATGGGTGCAAAGTATGGAGCGGCAGAGAGGCCGGGAAGCGGCGGCTAGCCACGTCCCACCTCCCTTCCCCTGGGAATGGGCAAACGGGAATGGGGAATGGTGGCAATGGGAAACCGGCTTCCCCATTTCCACCATTCCCCATTCCCGATTGCCCATTCCCACGGGCGGGGTGACGTGGGGCGGCCCCCTAGAACCCCGTCGGCTGACGTCCCCTGAACCGGATGCGCCCCTTCTTCATGAACCCGTCGTACTTGCGCAGCAGGAGATGCTGCTGCAACTGCTGGATCGTATCGAGACCGACACCCACGACGATCAGCAGCGACGTGCCGCCAAAGCGGAACGGCACGTTGATCATTTCCAGCACCCAGAACGGCAGCAGCGCGATCAGCGTCAGGAAAATCGCGCCCGGCATCGTGATGCGCGACATCACGCGGTCAATGTACTCCGCCGTCTTCCCGCCCGGCTTCACCCCGGGAATGAACCCGCCCTGTTTCTTCAGATTCTCCGCGATGTCGATCGGATTGAAGATGATGGACGTGTAGAAGTAGGTGAAGAACACGATCAGGAACGCCGTCAGCGCATAGTACAACCAGGTGCCGGGCTGCATGTACTCCGCCACCTGCTGCGCCCACGGCGCCTTGCTGAACTGCGCGATCGTTCCCGGCACGACGATGACCGTCTGCGCGAAGATGATCGGCATCACGTTCGCCGCGTTCATGCGCAGCGGAATGAAGTTCTTCGCCGATTCGCGCTGTCTGCCCCGCGCCATCGTCCGCTGCGGGATCTGGATCGGCACACGCCGCGCCGCCACGGTGATCGCCACCGTCCCCGCCACGACGCCCAGCATCACGACCGCGAGAATCGCGAGCTTGAACGGCGACAGCGCTCCGGTCGTCACGAAGTTCATGGTCTGCACGATGGCCGGCCAGAAGCCCTCGACGATCGAGAAGAAGATCAGCAGGGAGGCACCGTTCCCCACGCCGCGCTCGGTGATCTGTTCACCCATCCAGGTGACGAACACCGCGCCGGCCGTGAGGAACAGCGTCATCTGCAGGCGGAATCCGAAACCGGGATGCGCCACCGCGCCCTGCAGCGACTCGGTAAACAGGGCGAATCCCCAGGCCTGCATGATGGCAATGCCCACCGTCATGTAGCGCGTCCACTGCTCCACTTTCTTTCGCCCCTGCTCCTCGCGCTGCAGCTTCTCCACGGACGGCAGCACTGCGCCGAGAATCTGGAACACGATGCTCGCGGAGATGTAGGGGATGATTCCCAGCGCGAACAGCGTGGCGCGCGAGAGGCCGCCACCCACGAACAGGTCATAGAGCCCCAGGAGACCGCCCCCCTGCTGCGACTTGAAAAAGTCGAGCAGGGCCTGAACGTCGATGCCCGGAGCCGTGATGTGCGCGCCAATGCGATAGACCACGAGACACAGCAGCGTGAAGCCGATTCTCGACTTCAGCTCCGGTGTCTTGAACAGATTGGCGATCGCGGTGGCTGGATTGCTCTGGCTCTGCGCCATGTTACTCCTCGACGCGGCCTCCGGCCGCGACAATCTTTTCGCGAACGGACGTGCTCACCTTCACGCCCTTCACCGTGACCGCGCGCGTGACCTCGCCATTGGCCAGCAGCTTGGCCGGCCCCTTGCCCTGGCGAATGAGTCCCGCCGCGGCCAGCGTCTCCACCGTGACCTCGGCCCCTTCTGGCAGGCCGTCGAGATCACGCAGGTGCACGATCTGGTTCTCCACCCGGTACGGATTGGTGAAGCCGCGCTTGGGCAGCCGGCGCGTGAGCGGCATCTGGCCACCCTCGAAGTGCGGCTTGCCGCCGCCCGGACCATGATGCCCCGCGCGCGCCTTGATCCCCTTGTGCCCCTTGCCGGATGTCTTCCCCGTTCCCGATCCCGGGCCGCGTCCGAGTCGCTTGCGACCACGCGTGGCACCAGGAGCGCCCACGAGATTGTGCAGGCCGATCTTCTCGCGGGTCGTGCCGTCGTCGTTCTGCTTTGCCACGGTTCGTTACTCCTCCACGGACGTCACCTTCACCAGGTGACGCACTTGCTTGAGCTGGCCCCGGAGCGGAGCCGAATCCTGCTTGACCACGACATCCTGATGATGCCGGAGTCCGATGGCCTCGAGCGTACGGCGCAGTCGCGCCGGATGACCAATGCCGCTCCGCACCTGTTCGATGCGCACCTTGCCATTCGTCAGCGTGTTCGGCTCCGTGCGCGCGGGTCCGCGCCCCGGATGCCAGACAAACGTCCTCGCCATCAGACCGTCTCCTTCGACTTTGCGCGCGACCGATAGGGCAGGCTCGCCACTTCGACATCCCGCTCACGGGCGATCTGCTCGACCGTGGTAAGATGCGACAGCCCGCTCATCGCCGCCCGCACCATGTTGTGCGGATTCGTCGACCCCAGACTCTTCGTGAGAATGTCGGCCACGCCGACACACTCGAGCACGGCGCGCACCGCGCCCCCCGCAATCACGCCGGCTCCCGGCGCCGCTGGCTTCATGAGCACCCGTCCCGCGCCGTGCTGCCCCACGATCTCGTGCGGAATGGTGCCGCCCGTGAGCGGCACATGCACCATGGCACGGCGTGCCGCATCCACAGCCTTGCGCACGGCCTCGGACACTTCATTCGCCTTGCCCATGGCCACACCCACCCGGCCCTGGCCGTCGCCCACCGCTACCAGCGCATTGAAGCTGAAGCGCCGGCCGCCCTTCACGACCTTGGCCACACGGTTGATCGCGACCACGTTCTCGATGAGATCCGTGCCTTCGCGACCGCCGTCCGTTCCACGTCCGTCGCCGCGTCCCTGGCGCCCATCACCGCCACGCCCACCGCCCGGGCCACCCCGGCCACCGCCCGGCCCGCCGCGACCACCACCGCCCGGCCCGCCACGCCCCCGCCCTCCGCCACCCCGTCCGCCGCGCCCACCACCCGCGCCACCTCGGCCGCCACCCGGTCCGCGCCCAGCACCCCCGCCACCACCGGCACCGCCGCCACCACGACGCTGTCCCTGCGGCTGGCCGCCCGATTCGGCGCCTGCTCCTCCCTGCTGATTCTCTGCCATAGTTTAGAACTCCAACCCGCCCTCGCGGGCACCGTCGGCCACCGCCTTCACGCGGCCGTGATACTTGTACCCCGCTCGATCGAACACGACACGGGTAATTCCCGCGGCCCTGGCCCGCTCCGCAATCGTCTTGCCCACGGCCACTGAACGCTCCGCCTTCTTCCCCTCCGACACCGAGAGGTCCGACACCGTCATCATCGTGCGGTTCGCCAGGTCATCCACGAGCTGCGCGTAGATGTGCTTGAGCGACCGGCGCACCACCAGCCGGGGACGCTCAGCCGTGCCTTCTACCCGCTTCCGGACGCGCAGGTGCCGGCGCTCACGCCGCTCGGCGCGCGATCGGGGCTTGTGCATGGTCTTCATCGGTTACTTGCCTCCCGCCTTGCCGGCCTTCCGCCGTATCTGCTCGCCCACATACTTGATGCCCTTTCCCTTGTACGGTTCGGGCGGACGGAGGCCGCGCAGTTCGGCGGCAACCTGGCCCACCATTTCCTTGTCCGCGCCCTCGATGATGATCTGCGTGGGCTGCGGTGCCGAAAGCTTGATCCCCTTCGGCGCGCGAAACTCCACCGGATGCGAAAAGCCGAGCGCGAGCTGCAAGCCGTACGGCCGCGCTTCCGCCTTGTATCCCACGCCGACAATGTCGAGCTGCTTGCGATACCCCGCCGTGACGCCCTCCACCATGTTGGCGATCAGCGTACGGGTCAGCCCGTGCAGCGCCTTGTGCTCGTTCTCGTCCGACGGACGCGCCACGGTGAGCGTGCCGTTCGCGAGCGACAGCATCATGGCCGGATGCAACGTGCGCGTGAGCTCGCCGCGTGGCCCCTTCACCTTCACTGTCTGCCCCTCGACCGTTGCCTGCACGTTGGCCGGAACGGGAATGGGCTTCTTTCCGATTCGTGACATCGTGTGCTCCTACCAGACCACGGCGAGCAGCTCACCGCCGGTGCGCGCCTGTCGCGCCTGCCGGTCGCTCATGAGCCCTCGGGACGTGCTCAGAATGGCCATGCCCAGTCCGTTCCGCACGCGCGGAATCTCCGACACGCCCACGTACTTGCGCAGCCCCGGCGTGGAGACGCGCCGCAGCTCGCGGATGATCGGCTGGTCGCCCTGCGCATAGCGCAGGTACAGGCGCAGGACCTTGCGCCCGTCCTCCGCCTCCAGCGTCTTCACATCCTTGATGTAATTGTTCTCGAGCAGCAGGCGGGCAATCTCCACCTTCAGCTTCGAGGCCGGAATGTCTACGCGACGATGCCGCGATCCGCAGGCGTTGCGGATCCGGGTCAGCATGTCGGCAATCGGGTCAGTCATGCTCATACGAGTATCCCGTGTGTCACGAATGTCACCAGCTGCTCTTGTGGACTCCGGGAATCATTCCCTGGAGCGACAGATCGCGGAAGCAGATGCGGCACAGGCCGAACTTCCGAAGGAACGCGCGCGAGCGCCCGCAGCGCTGGCAGCGATTATGCTTGCGCACCGCGAATTTCGGCTTCCGCTTGCTCTTCTCGATCATGGCTTTACGGGCCATTGAACTCTCTCGTCAGACGAAGGAATACCGCGCGAGCGCCGCCCAGCGGCGCCCGCTCACATTTGCACGACGATCGGCTTGTCATCCCCGCGGAACGGCATGCCCAGCTCCCGCAGCAGCGCGAAGCACTGGTCATCCTTGTTCGTGCTCGTGACGAACGTGAGGTCCAGACCGTGCACCTGCTCCACCCGATCGTAGTTGATTTCCGGAAAGATCACCTGCTCCTTGAGCCCGATGGAATAGTTGCCGCGTCCATCGAAGCTCCGCGTGCCCAGCCCGCGGAAGTCGCGAATCCGTGGAATGGCCACCGCCACGAAGCGGTCCAGGAACTCCCACATGCGTGCGCCGCGCAGCGTGACGCTCGCCCCGATCTCCTGCCCCTGGCGCAGCCCGAAGTTCGAGATGGACTTCTTGGCCTTCGTGCGCACGGCGTGCTGTCCGGTGATCAGCCCCAGCTCCTCCACCACGCTGTCGAGCATCTTGGGCTGCTTCACCGCTTCGCCGAGTCCGACGTTCACCACGATCTTCGTGAGGCGCGGAATCTCATGCACGTTCGTGAGGCCGAACTGCTGCTGCAGGCGCGGACGCACGGTTTGCGTGTAGTACGTGCGCAGCCGCGGCACGGGCGCTGGTGTATCCGCGCCCGCGTGCTCCGTCCGGCCGCCCGCGCGCTGGTCGCCGCCCTTTTTCGTCTCCGGCTTGCCACCCTGCTTCTTTTCCCTGGTCGCCATTGCCTGCTCCTGGCTCAGCGTGGTCGCGGGATCGCATCCCCGCTCTTCACGCTGATGCGCTCTTTCGTCCCATCCTCATCCACCTGCGTCCGCACGCGTGTCGCCTTGCCGGACTTCGGATCGATGAGCATGACATTCGAGTGATGTATGGGCGCGGGGAAATCCACGATCCCGCTCTGCTCCTCCGCACTCTGTGCCTTCCGGTGCCGCTTGACGATGTTCACGCCGTCCACGACGACGCGCCCCGTCTTGAGGTGCACGCGCAGAACCTTGCCCTCCCGGCCCTTGTCATCGCCACGCAGCACGCGCACGGTGTCGCCCTTCCGGACGGGCAGCGCCGTCCGTTCGGCGTTCACCGCATGCCGCCGCCGTCCCTTGGCCGCGCTGCGCTGTGTTTCACGATAAACCAGTTTCCGCATCTCAGAGTACCTCGGGCGCGAGCGACACGATCTTCATGTACCGCTTCTCGCGCAGTTCACGCGCGACCGGCCCGAAGATACGGGTGGCCCGCGGCTCGCCCGCGTCGTTGATGATCACCACGGCGTTCTCGTCGAACCGGATGTAGCTGCCATCCTTGCGCCGCGTTTCCTTCACGGTGCGCACCACCACGGCGCGCGCCACCTCGGACTTCTTCACGGTGCCGTTCGGGAGCGCGTCCTTCACCGCGACAATCACGGTGTCGCCCAGCCCCGCGTAGCGGCGCTTCGAGCCGCCCAGCACGCGGATCACGAGCGCCTTCTTCGCGCCCGAATTGTCCGCCACCTTGACGACGGATTCCTGCTGAATCATGGTCCGTTCTCCCTAGCGCGCGTGTTCGACGATCTCGACCACGCGCCACCGCTTGTCCTTTGACAGCGGCCGGGTCTCCATGATGCGCACGCGATCCCCGGTCTTCGCCGAGTTGTCCTCACAATGCGCTTTCACGCGCCTGGTGCGCGTGACCATCTTGCCATACAGCGGATGCGGAAAGCGGCGCTCGATCGCCACCACCACTGTCTTCTGCATCTTGTCGCTTACCACCAGCCCCAGACGCGTCTTGCGCGCCCCACGCGCCGGTGCGCGCTCGGTGTTCACGGTTTCGCCCATAGTCCTGTCATCCCTCATTAGCGCGCCCCGGATGCGGACGCGGACGCCTGCTGCGCCTGCTGCCGCTCACGGAGTATCGTCTTGAGCCGCGCGATATCCTTGCGGATGACGCGGAACCGCAGCGGGTCCTCCAGCGTCTCCGTGGCGCTGCGAAAGCGCAGCCGGAACCGCTCTTCCTCCAGCTCCGCGATGCGGTTGACGATCTCGTCTTCCGCCATCTCGCGAATCTCCTCAGCTTGCATCGGTGTGCGCCTCCTCACGAACCACGAACTTGGACTTCACGGAGAGCTTGGCCGCCGCCAGCGCCATGGCCTTCTGCGCCGTGACGCGGTCCACGCCCTCCAACTCGAACATCACGCGGCCCGGCTTCACCACCGCCACCCACGCCTCCGGGGATCCCTTGCCCTTCCCCATGCGGGTCTCGGCGGGCTTCTTCGTGATCGGCTTGTCCGGGAAGATCCGGATCCACACCTTGCCGCCGCGCTTGATGTGGCGCGTCAGCGCCACGCGCGCGGCCTCGATCTGCCGGCTGCTTACCCACCCCGGCTCCAGCGCCTGCAATCCATAATGGCCGAACGCCACCGTGGAACCGCGGGTCGCGATGCCGGTGGTGCGACCCTTGAACATCTTCCGGAACTTGACGCGCTTCGGACTCAGCATCGTGTCGTCTCCCCTTCCCCTCAGGAACCGGTGGAGTAGGTGGTGCCGCGACGCCCCGCCGACGGCTCCTCGCCATGGAAAATCCACACCTTCACGCCAATGGTGCCGAACGTCGTCTTGGCGGTGGAGGTCGCGTAATCGATCTTGGCCCGCAGCGTGTGGAGCGGCACGCGACCCTCGTGATAGCCTTCCACGCGCGCGATCTCGGCGCCCCCCAGGCGGCCGCCGCACTTGATCTTGATGCCCTGCGCCCCCATGCGCATGGCGCTCTGCACGGCGCGCTTCATGGCACGACGGAACGAAATGCGCTGCGCCAACTGGTGCGCGATCTGATCCGACACGAGCTGGGCATCCAGCTCCGGGCGCTTGATCTCCTCGACATTGATCCCCACTTCCTTGCCCGTGAGCTGTGCCAGCTCATCGCGCAGCTTGTCCACCTCCGCGCCCTTCTTGCCGATCACGACGCCCGGACGTCCCGTGTGAATGGTCACGACCACCTTGCCGGGCTTGCGCTCGATGCGGATATCCGAGATGGCCGCGTGGCCGAGCCGCGCCTTGAGATACTTGCGCAGCAGCTCGTCTTCCTTGAGCAGCGCCGGGAAATCATGGTTCGCGTACCACTTGGACCGGTGCTCCTGCGTCACGCCCAGGCGGAACCCGATCGGATTGGTCTTCTGTCCCATTAGCGTCCTTCCTTGTCGGACCGGCCGGCGACCACGATCTCCACGTGGCTCGTCCGCTTCATGATCGGTGTCCCGCGCCCCATGGCGGCGGGCATGAACCGCTTCAGCTTCGGGCCCTCGTTCACGACGGCCCGCTTCACGAACAACTGATCCGTGTCCAGCGGCTCGCTGCGCTCGCGCGCCTGGTGCTCCGCGTTCGCGATGGCGGACTTGAGCACCTTCTCGATCTGCTTGGCGGCGTGCTTCTTGGAAAACGCAAGCAGTGACAGCGCGTCGTTCACGTCCTTGCCGCGGATCTGATCGATCACGAGGCGCATCTTGTAGGGCGACTGGCGGGTGGTCCGCTGGATCGCGCGCACATCAGCCATGGCTACTTGCCTCCCCGCGCCGGTGCGGCGGGCGCCGGCGCGGCCTTCTTGTCCGCTGCCTTGTTCCCGCTGTGGCCGCGGAAGAGTCGCGTGGGCGCGAACTCGCCGAGCTTGTGGCCCACCATGTTCTCGGTGACGTACACGGGAATGAACTTGTTCCCGTTGTGCACCGCGAACGTGTGGCCCACGAAGTCCGGCGTGACCGTGCTCGCGCGCGACCACGTCTTGAGCACCCGCTTCTCGTTCCTGCTGTTCATCGCGCGTACCCGCGTCACGAGCGACTCGTGTACGTACGGACCCTTCTTGATGCTTCTCGCCATGATCCAGGTCTCGGATTATCGGAAATGGAGAACCGGGAACAGGAAATGGGTTCGCCCGGTGACGCCGCGCCTGCCGATCCGGTTCCCGCTTCCCGCTTCCCGTTTCCCGTGCTTCACTGTGTCGCCTTTCCTCTCTTTCGGCCGCGCACGATGAGCCGCTGCGACGGCTGCTTCTTGTTGCGCGTCTTCACGCCTTCCTTCTTGCCCCACGGACTCACCACGTTCCGGCCGCCGCGTGTCCGGCCGCCATGCGGGTGATCCACCGGATTCATGACTTCGCCACGAACCTTTGGCCGGCGTCCTTTCCAGCGCGTCTTCCCCGCCTTCCCCCACGATTGCAACTCATGCGACGCATTGCCGACTTCGCCGATCGTGGCCATGCAGTTGCCGTGCACCAGGCGCATTTCCGTGGAGCCAAGCCGGATCGTGACGTACTCCCCTTCCTTGGCGACCACCTGCGCCGACGCCCCCGCGGAGCGCGCCAGTTGCCCGCCCTTGCCGATCTTGAGCTCCACGTTGTGCACCGCCGTGCCCAGCGGGATCTCGCGCAGCGGAATCGCGTTGCCGAGGCGAATGTCCGACCCGATGCCCGACACGATCACATCGCCAACCGAGAGTCCCTTGGGGTGCAGGATGTAGCGCTTCTCGCCGTCCTGGTATTCCACCAGCGCAATGCGCGCCGACCGGTTGGGATCATACTCGATCTCCTTCACCGTGGCCGGGACCGCGAACTTGTTCCGCTTGAAGTCGATCACGCGGTACATGCGCTTGTGTCCACCACCACGGCGGCGCATGGAGATGTGCCCGTGATTGTCGCGCCCGCCCGACTTGACCAGCGGCTCCAGCAGCGACTTCTCGGGCGTGCTGCGCGTGATCTCCTCGAAATCGGAGACCGAACGGAAGCGCGTGCCCTTCGTCACGGGTTTGAACTGTCGAATGCCCATCGGTTACCCCTCGAAGATCTCGATCGACTCGCCCTCGCGGAGCGTGACGATGGCCTTTTTCCAGTGTGCGCGGCGCCCGACGGACTTGCCGACCCGCCGCGTCTTGCCACGCTGATTCGATGTCCAGACCTTGGTGACGTGCACGCCGAAGAGTGATTCCACCGCGCTCCTGATCTGCGGCTTCGTGGCGTCGGAGTGCACCGCGAACGTGTACTCGCCGCGCTCCTGGTACGCCCCCGAGCTCTTCTCCGTGACGACCGGCCGGACAATGGTCTCGTGCAGAGTGGGCATCGCTTACTTCCCCTTCTTCTTTGGCTTGGCGGCCGGCTTCGTCGCCTTGCGCGCCGCCTTGCGCGCCGCGGGCCCGGACTTGCCGGCACTCTTCTTCTTCGTCGCGTTCTTCGTCGCCGCGGACCTGCTGGGCGCGGCCTTCTTCTTCGCGGCCTTCTTGTGGGGCGCCGTCTTCTTCGCGGCCGCCTTCCGGGGTGACGCCTTCTTCGCGGCCTTCGCCGCCGGCGCCGTCTTCCTGGCCTTTGGCGCCTTCACCGGCTCGCTCTCGGGCACCGGCTCGAGCGTGTGCCCAATGGCCGGGCCCTCGATGATCACGGTGTCCGACCAGAGCAGGTGATACGTGGAGACGTCGGAGTATGGCATCACGTGCACCGTGGGCAGATTCCGCGCGGACAGGTGGACGTTGGTCTTCACCCCGTCGGTGAGGATCAGCACCTTCCGCTCGGCGAGTCCCAGCCGGTCGAGCATGGCCGCGATGCGGGCCGTGCGCGGCGCGTCGAACTCGAAGCGATCCACCACCAGCACGGCGCCTTCCCGGGCGCGAGCGTTGAACGCGCTCTTGCGCGCCAGCGCACGCACCTGGCGCGGCACGTACTGCCCGTAGTCACGAGGACTGGGACCGAATACGGTGCCGCCTCCCACCCAGTGCGGCGCACGCGTGGATCCCTGGCGCGCGCGGCCCGTCCCCTTCTGCTTCCAGGGCTTCTGATTGCCGCCCACGACGAAGCCGCGCGTCTTGGTGGCCGCGTTCCCCTGTCGCTGGTTGGCCAGGAACGCCCGCACCGCCTGGTGCATCACCGGCATGTTCACGGTGCCGTCGAACAGCTCCGGCGGAAGCGACACGCGCTCGCGCTCGGTGCCATTCGCGGTGTACGCCGCGGCGTCGAAGTTCTGCATGGTCTCAGCCATCGCTTATCCCTGCTTGCGGACGAGCACGATCCCGCTCCGGGGACCCGCCACCGCGCCGCGAATGTAGAGGAGGTTCCGCTCCGCATCGATCTTCTCGACGCGCAGGTTGGCCTGCGTGTGGCGATCCGCGCCGTAGTGCCCCGGCATCTTCTTCCCCTTGATCACGCGCGAGGGATCCGTGCCCGGGCCAATGGAGCCTGGCCGCCGGTGCTTCGTGTTGCCGTGCGTATTGGGACCGCCGCCAAAGCCATGCCGCTTCACCACGCCCTGGAAACCACGCCCTTTGGTGGTCCCCGTGACCTTCACGTGCTCACCGGGCGTGAAGATGTCCACCTTGATCGAGTCCCCCACCTTGAAGGCGGGCATCTCGGGCTCCTGGCCGGGCGCATCATCCAGCCGGAAGCTGCGCAACACTTCAGGCGGCGCGTCCAGCCCCGCCTTCTTCGCGTGCCCCACTTCCGCCTTCGTCGCCCGGCGCCCGCGCGGCGTGCGCTCCTTCGGCCCCGACTCCCGGCGCAGTCGTTGCGCGCCATACCCGAGCTGCACCGCCGCGAACCCCGCCGTCTCCTTCGTCGTCACCTGCACGACAGGATTCGGTGTGGCTTCGATAACCGTGCAGGGGATCTGCTGCCCCGCCTCGTTGAAGATCTGGGTCATGCCCAGCTTTCTGCCGATGATGCCGATCATTGTCCGATTGTTGGTGGCCAGGTGTTGGTACCGGGGGCCGGTTGCGGGCAGCTCGCGATTCCGAGCTGACCGCCGCCAGCCGCCGCGCTACTCCACCTTGATCTCCACGTCCACGCCAGCCGGCAGATCGAGCTTCGTCAGCGCGTCCACCGTCTGCGCACGAGAATCCAGAATATCAATCAGGCGCTTGTGCGTCTTGAGCTCGAACTGCTCACGCGACTTCTTGTCCACGTGCGGCGAGCGCAGGACCGTCCACTTCTGCGTCTTCGTGGGCAACGGAATGGGCCCCGACACCTGCGCCCCGGTCTTTTCCGCCGTGCGCACGATGTCCGCCGATGCCTGATCGATCACCGCGTGATCGAATGCCTTGAGACGAATGCGAATTCTGCCAGCCATAGTGAGCTCGCTGTGTCAGCCGTTGCGTGAAGTTCGGGCGCTTACTTGATGATTTTGGTGACGACGCCGGCGCCCACCGTGCGGCCGCCTTCGCGGATCGCGAAGCGCAGCCCCTCGTCCATGGCGATCGGCGTGATGAGCTCGATCTCCATCTGCACATT
>Ga0207707_10000782_pt1 | contig 31165 bp, 25 predicted proteins | sample KBSC83BmetaG_FD_184336 | JGI IMG/M metagenome (GOLD analysis project Ga0207707, IMG submission 184336) | Corn rhizosphere microbial communities from Kellogg Biological Station, Michigan, USA - KBS C8-3B metaG (SPAdes) (version 2) | ecosystem: Host-associated > Plants > Roots > Rhizosphere ... | reverse complement strand
AAGCGTCCGAACCCGCGATCGTTATTGGCGGAAGAAGGACTGGCCGCTACGCCCGCACTCGGTTTTGCCGTCATTGAGAGCGATTGATTCGGGTTAGCGAGTCGGGACGGCCGCGTTCATCGCGGCGCCGCGCTCGTACAGCGAGTAATGGGGACTACGAAGAAGCTCGTCGGGGTTGAGCGCGAGAGGAAGCACCGGCGCGAGAGAATTCGCGCGCACGACGGCGTCCGCCGCGTTGATCACGTTGGGGCGCTGCACGACGCCAGCGAACGCAACGAAGAGATCGACCACTGGCCGCGCCTCGAGGTCGGTCGTGCCGTCGCCCACCATCATCGCCGGGCGGTCGACGTCCCACAGCTCGATCGCTGAGCGTTTCCCACCCGACACCGTCAACGGTGATGACGCATCGAAGCCAGCGTATGAGCCGTCCGCGTTGAACGTGATATCCACCGCGGCCACGTGGGTCGCATCCACACCCACGACCCGAGCGACCGCAAGTACTGCAGGGAGCAGTCCGCCAGAAATGATGCGAACGTTCACGCCAGCTGCCTGCAATGCAGCGACGGTTTCCCCGGCGTCAGGCACGAGCCGCGCGACGTATTCGCGTCCGAGCGCGTCCACTGCTTCGCGCGTCGGCTGCACGAGCGCCAAGCGGCGCCCGTAGACTTCTTCGAGCGGGATGCGCCCGCGCATCGCGGCGTCAGTGAGCTGCTCGACCTGGGGTCGGCAATGGACGGCGAGCTCGTCGATGCCCTCGATTGCCGACAACGTCGAATCGCAATCGAACAGGACGGTGCGAAACCGCGGCATGCCTGCAGGCGACTCTAGAAGTGGATCGCGCGGCCGAGAACAGCGAGCGCTGCTTCCTTTACCGCTTCGGACAGCGTGGGGTGGGAGTGCACCGTCACGCCGATGTCCTCCGACGACCCTCGATACTCGAACGCGAGCACGACCTCCGCGCACAGCTCCGACACGTTAGGTCCGATGAGATGCGCGCCCAGCAGCTCATCGGTTTTCGCGTCGGCGATGAACTTCACGAAACCGGTGGTCTCGCCCAAGGTGCGCGCCCGGCCGTTCGCCGAGAACGGAAACTTGCCGACCTTGTACTCACGGCCGCTTTCCTTGACCTCGTGCTCTGCGAGACCGACGCTGGCGATCTCGGGCCACGTGTAGACGATCGACGGCATCGATCGGTAGTGCATTTCGGATGGCTTGCCAGCGATGACTTCCGCGGCGATGACGCCTTCTTCCTCCGCCTTGTGCGCGAGCAGCTTTCCACCGACAACGTCACCGATCGCGAACACGCCAGGCAAGTTGGTGCGCATGGCGTGATCGACGATGACTTCTCCGCGTTTACCGACACTCAATCCGAGTGCGGGTGCGTCGATGCCCGTGAGCGACGGCCGTCGCCCGATGGAAAGCAACACGTAATCGGATTCGATGGTCTCGGCGGCGCCGTCCTTCTCGATTTGCACAAGCACCCGATTCTGATCCACCGTCGCGCCTACGACCTTCGTCCCGGCCCGAATCTCGAGTCCCTGCTTGCGGAAGACCTTGTCCGCTTCCTTCACGATGTCACTGTCCATCCCCGGCAGAATGGTCGGCATGAGCTCCACAACCGTGACCTTCGCACCGAGCCGCCGCCAGACCGAGCCGAGCTCCAGCCCGATGACTCCGCCGCCGATCACGACGAGGTGTTTCGGGACTTCGCCAATGGACAACGCGCCGATATTCGAAAGCACCCGTTTCTCGTCGACTTTGAGAAACGGGAGCTCGATCGGAACGGATCCCGTGGCGATGATGACGTTTCGGGCTTGGTAAGTCGTGGCCGAACCGTCGGCCCCGGCTACCTCGACGACGTTGTTCGCGCGCAGCGTGCCGCGACCCTTGGCCCACGTGACCTTGTTCTTCTTGAAGAGGAACTCGACGCCGCGGGTATTCTGCGCAACGACGTCGACCTTGCGTCGCATCATCGTCGCGAGATCGACGGTCACGCCCTCGATGTTGATGCCGTGCTCGCGCGCGTGGAGCCGCGCGAACTCGAAGTGCTCGGACGACTGCAGGAGCGCCTTCGACGGGATGCAACCGACGTTGACGCATGTCCCGCCGAGCGTCTTGTCCATCTCGACGCAAACGGTCTTCAATCCGAGCTGCGCCGCGCGGATCGCTGCGACGTATCCACCAGGGCCGCCGCCGATCACGACGACGTCGGCTATTTCACTCGCGTTTGCCATTGTTCAGCAGAGCCAGAGGGAGTAAAAAAAAAGTAGCGGGTACGGCAACCCAAGGCGACCGTACCCGCTCCTCCCCCTCGTCCAACGCGTCGTCAACCGTGCGGTTTCGAGTCCTCGCGGATCGCGACGAACTTTCCAGCGCGAACGGGGCGATACCCTCGAACGAGTCGCGTGTTGAACTTGCCCGAGATCTTTCCCTCGACGCGACGGCCTTCGAATACCGTGACCACCTCACCGTTCTCGCGCGGATCGAAGTATGGACCGATCATCGCGACGAACGTGCTCTGGCTTGCCTCGAGCAGCTTCACGCCGGTCGGTGGGACGTCCTTCGTCATGAAGAACAGGAATCGTCCAACCACAGACGCGTCGACGGAGGCGTCACGGATCAAGGTGAAAGGAATGCTGACATCCTCGTCAGCACCCATCAGGTGACCACGCCAGACGCCCGCGAGGGCCGACATGATAGGCGGCCGGAAGCCGCGCGCGGGAGGTATCGGCGTGAATGCGAATGAAGTCGAAGACTTGCCCATCTCTCTACTCCTGTCACCGCTCACTACGCGAACCCCACTCAAAAGTGTCGGCTCGGCAGGACGACTCGGCCGAGGCCGCCCGGACAGTCGCAGCGGCAACGCGCGCCTGTCACTCGATCTCTGCTCAATTTGATGCAGCGAAGGGCAAAAGGGTTTGCCATTTACAGGAAACTGACAGAGTCCGAAACGCCCGCACACAGAACCGTGGCAGTATCGAAAAAAAGAAGGCCCCAGCTCGCGCGAGCTCGGGCCCTGAACGTTCGTCAGCTATCCGCTAGTTGATCAACATCGTGGCTGGATCTTCCATCAATTCCTTGACTCGCACGAGGAACAGCACCGCCTGTTGGCCATCGATGATTCGGTGGTCATATGAAAGGGCGACATACATCATCGGTCGAATCTCGATCTTCCCGTTCAACGCGATCGGGCGATCCTGAATCTTGTGCAGTCCCAGTATGCCGACCTGCGGGTAGTTGATGATCGGCGTTGACACGAGTGATCCGAAGACGCCGCCGTTCGTGATCGTGAACGTTCCGCCAGTGAGATCATCCATCGTGAGCTTGCCGTCGCGCGCGCGCTTCGCGAGGGCCGTGATGTCGCTCGAGACTTCGATCATTCCCTTTCGATCGGCGTCCTTGATGTTCGGAACCACGAGACCCGCATCGGATGCGACGGCGATCCCCATGTTCACGTAGTGCTTGTAGACGATGGACTCGCCGTCGATCTGTGCATTCACGACGGGATACGCTTCGAGCGCGAGACACGCGGCCTTCACGAAGAACGGCATGAAGCTCAATTTCACGCCGCGCTCTTTTTCCACGCGCTCCTTGATTCGCTCGCGAAGCGCGCTCACGGCCGACATGTCGATCTCGTTGAACGTCGTGAGGTGCGCCGTTGCGTGTTGCGCCTCGAGGAGATGTTCGGCGATGCGTTTCCGCCGCGTCGACATCTTCTCGCGTGTCTCGCGCGTCCCGGCAGGCGCGGTGGCAGGCTTGGGCGGCGGTGCCGGGGCGCGCGGCGGTGCCTCCTCGGCCCGGCGAGCAGGCGGGGCAGCGGCGCCATCGCCACGCGTTCCCGCGCGCGGAGCCGCGCCAGCCTGCTCAATTACGTCGGGTTTGCTGACGACGCCGCCTCGTCCCGTGCCAGCGAAAGCAGCCAGATCGACACCGGTTTCTGCCGCAACGCGTTTTGCCGCGGGCGACGCCCGCACCTCGGACGCCGCGGCTGGCGGAGCCGTCGCAGCAGCCGGCGCGGCACGCTGCGGCGACGCCGCTTCCACGGTTGCGGCCGAGCGGGCAGGGGCCGGCGACGCGCCGCTGGCCGACTCGTCGATCTCACCGAGGACATCGTCCACAGCAACGACATCACCGTCGTGCTTCGCCTGGCGAGCCAACACCCCCGCTTTGAGCGCAGGTACCTCGACGGTAACTTTATCCGTCTCCAACTCGACCAGTGTGTCGCCAGCGGCGACCGCATCCCCCTCCTTCTTGAGCCATCGAGCGACCGTCGCCTCGACGATCGATTCTCCGAGAGGGGGCACCTTGATCGAAATCATTCCGCGAATCCAGTGACCGGTATTTGGTGGGGTGCCCGGAACGCGCGTGCGTGCGAGAGCAACGCGCCGCGACGAACCGCGACCTGTGCGTGCCATCGCGAGGGGCAAGTTTTGGCGGAATATAACTGTCGAGGAAGCTCGTGCGAGCGTTGACGATCGACGCTCACGGGGAGCTCGATCAGCTGCGGTTTCGCACCAACGTTCCCGTGCCCGAGCTCGCGGCTCCTGACGACGTCCGCGTGCGCGTTTGCGCGGCCGCGCTCAACCATCTCGATCTCTGGGTCGTGAAGGGCGTGCCGGGAGTGCGGATCACGCCCGGGTGGATTCTGGGCTCGGATTGCGCAGGTATCGTGGATGCGGTTGGTGTCGGGGTGACGTCGGTACGGGTGGGCGACCGGGTGATTTTGAACCCCGGGGTGAGCGATCGCACGTGCGTGTACTGTCGAACCGGAGACAATCCGCTGTGCCTCAAGTACGCGATTCTTGGAGAGCACCGGCCCGGTACGCTCGCGGAGTACGTGGTGGTGCCAGCAGAGAACGTGCTGTCGATTCCCGCGAGCGTTTCTTTCTCCACCGCTGCTGCGTTTCCTCTCGTCACGCTCACCGCATGGCGCATGGTGGTCACGCGCGCGAACGTTGGCGCGAACGACCAGGTCCTGATTCACGGCATTGGTGGCGGCGTTGCGCTCGCGTCGCTCCAGATCGCGAAGCTCCTCGGGGCCCGCGTATGGGTGACGTCGGGCAGCGATGCAAAGCTCGAGCGCGCACGCGTGTTAGGCGCTGACGAGGTACTCAACCACCGAAGCCAGGATGTAGCGAAAGAAATCCGTGCCCGGACCGGGAAGCGTGGCGTCGATGCCGTGATCGACTGCGTTGGCGAGGCGACGTGGGCATCGTCGCTCGGATCGCTAGGGAAACGCGGGCGGCTGGTGACGTGTGGTGGAACGTCCGGACCGATGGTTCAGACGGATATTCGTCGCCTCTTCTGGAACCAGTGGACGATCATGGGATCGACGATGGGCAGCGACTCGGAGTTCGCCGCCGTCGTGAAGGAGCTCAGGGCGGGGCGGTTGCTCCCTCCGGTCGACTCCGAGTTCCCGCTCGAGGGCGGGGCCGACGCATTCGCGAGACTCAAGTCCGGCGAGCAATTTGGGAAAGTCGTCGTTACGGTAGCGGACGCGTGACCGCTGATTCGGCCCAATTCACGAATGAAGAACAGCGCGACATTCGGAGCGCGGTCGTGGCGGGGCATGCCCCCGAATGTCCCCGCTGCCGTGTCGGACTATCCACCCGAAGCATCGGCGGCGGTTCGTTCGGGCTTGGGTACGCCCGACGGCGGGAATGGCTCATCTGCCCGAAATGCCATCGAAGCGCCATCTTCGATGTGAAACGGGGAACGCGCAATTGAGCAGGCGCGAACCCTTACGTTCGTTTGCGTCCGCGTACGTGATGCGCAATCGGCCCGGAGCCCACGCATGACTTTTCTGGAGCGACTGCAAAGCAGCTTCGCGCAGTTCGCCGAATTCGTTCCTGCGCTCTTCGGAGCGCTCATCATCCTGTTCGCCGGTTATTTGCTGGCGAAGCTCATCGAGCGTGGCACCGAGCGGGTGCTGCGGCGCATGCGGCTCAACTACCTGCTCGAGCGCGGCGGCGTTATGCAGGCCGTCGAGCGATCGGGGTCGCACTTCAATCCGTCACGCGTACTCGCGAACCTGGTGTTCTGGTTCGTGATGTTCGTGGTGATCATGATCGCGGCGAACGCGCTCGGCATGGAGACGCTTGCCGACGTGTTCTCGGAGCTGGTGAAAGCCATTCCGAGTATAGTCGCAGCGATCGTTCTGCTCATCGTCGGGATCGTGCTTGGCCGATTCGTCGGCGGGTTGATTCTGGCGTCCGCCGGCGCAATCCAGGGCGGGCCAACGCTCGCGCGAGTGGGGCGATGGGGCGTAATTGTTCTCGCGATCTTCATGGCGCTTCAACAGCTGGGGATCGCGACCGAAATTGTGGTCACCGCGTTCGCGATTCTCTTCGGGGCGGTCGCGTTGGCGCTGGCGCTTTCGTTCGGTCTCGGGAATCGCGAGCTGGCTGGCGAGATCACGCGCGCATGGTATGAGCGATACAAGGCGGAGCGCGATGCGATCGCTGCCGCGGAACGAGAGGCGGAGCTGGCAGAGGAGCAGGAGGCTGAAGGGAATCAGGTGCTGGGGGCTGGGGACGGCCCTGAATAGTCGGAATCGGGAATTGCGGAAGCAGGAACGGGGAACGGAGAACCAATCGGTCACGACGAGAGGATGAGTGCATATGACTGAGACTGCGACGATCGCCAATGCTCTCGCGTCCGAGCTCTCACTCGAGGAGCTCTGGATGCCCTTTACGGCCAACCGAGCGTTCAAGCGCGCGCCGCGACTGCTCGCGTCGGCCAGCGGGATGTACTACACGACGGTTGATGGTCGACGGGTGCTCGACGGCACCGCCGGCCTCTGGTGCGTGAACGCCGGGCATTGTCGCGAGCCGATCGTGCGAGCCGTGCAGGAGGCGGCCGCGACGCTCGACTTTGCGCCGGGCTTCCAGTTGGGGCACCCGTACAGTTTCATCCTCGCGGAGCGGGTGGCGGAGATGCTCCCGGGCGATCTCGACCACGTCTTCTTCGTAAACTCCGGCTCGGAGGCCGTCGACTCGGCTCTCAAGATCGCGATGGCGTACTTCCAGTCGAAGGGAGAGACGCAGCGCGTTCGATTTGTCGGGCGTTTGCGCGGATATCACGGGGTAGGGTTTGGCGGGATCTCCGTCGGCGGAATCGAGCCGAATCGCCGAGCGTACATGGCGCAGCTCCTCCCGCAAGTCGACCATCTCCCGCATACGCATGACCTCGCGCGTAACGCATTCTCCCGCGGACAGCCCGCGCACGGTGCGGAGCTCGCCGACGACCTGGAGCGGATCATTCGCGAGCGTGGTGCCGAGACGATCGCCGCCGTGATCGTGGAGCCGATGGCGGGATCGACCGGTGTGCTCGTCCCACCGAAGGGGTACCTCAAGCGGCTTCGAGAGCTTTGCGACAAGCATGGAATCCTGCTGATCTTCGACGAAGTCATCACGGGATTCGGCAGGCTCGGGGCGCCGTTCGCCGCTGACTATTTCGATGTCGTGCCAGACCTCATGACGGTGGCGAAGGGCCTAACGAATGCCGCGGTCCCGATGGGTGCGGTGTTCGTACGACACGGCGTCTATGACACCGTTGTCAATTCGGCGCCGGCCGGCATTGAGCTCTTCCACGGCTATACGTACTCGGGGCACCCGCTCGCCGCGGCTGCCGGTCTCGCGACACTCGACGTCTACGAGAGCGAGGGCCTGTTCGAGCGAGCCGCGAGCCTCGCTCCGTACTGGGAGGATGCGCTTCACTCGCTGCGTGGGGTTACCCACGTCGTTGACATTCGTAACCTGGGACTCGTCGGCGGGATCGAGCTCGAGCCCCGGGCGGGTGCGCCCGGTGCCCGAGGCTTCGAGGTCTTCGTCGACTGCTTCAACCGCGGTGTCCTCGCCCGCGTCACCGGCGACATCATTGCGCTCTCGCCGCCGCTGATCATCGACAAGCGGCAGATCGACGAGCTCATTGGCACGATCGGCGCGGCGATCAAGGCCATAGCGTAAACAAATCAACACTGCGTTAGGCAGGTTGTTGCCTAACGCAGTGCCCTGGCTCGACACCGGCATCTTCAGAGGCTCCCCGTCCATGAAACGACAGTGGCGTTTCAGACTTGGCATGGTCGTCGCACTCGCCGTCAGCGCGTCCGTTGCACAGGCACAGGCGGCGGCCCCTACGAAACCGCGCGCGCGTGACCTCGCTTTACCCATTGGCGGGACCGCAGGTCCGCTCGACGCAATTACGGACGTAACGGGTGTGGAGGTCGGTCATACCACGCTGATCTCCGGGAGTGGAAAACTCGTCGTAGGGAAAGGCCCCGTCCGCACCGGCGTCACGGTCATTCATCCCCGAGGCAAGGCGAACCCCGATCCGGTCTTTGGCGCGTGGTTCACGCTGAACGGCAACGGCGAGATGACCGGGACAACGTGGCTTCAGGAGTCCGGCATTCTCGAGGGGCCGATCGCAATCACGAACACGCACAGCGTGGGTGTCGTGCGCGACGCGATTCTGCAATGGCAGGTCGGAAAGCCGGGAATGCAGCCGTGGGGACTGCCAATCGTCGCCGAGACCTACGATGGTGGCCTCAACGACATCAACGGCTTTCACGTCAAGCCCGAGCACGTGATCTCCGCGCTCGACGGGGCCAAGGGCGGACCGGTGTTGGAAGGTGCAGTGGGCGGCGGTACCGGGATGGTATGTCTCGGCTTCAAGGGCGGGATTGGTACTGCCTCGCGCAAGCTGCCACCGGAGCAGGGTGGGTATACTGTCGGTGTGCTCGTGCAGTGCAACTTCGGAGCTCGTCGTGACCTGCGCATCGCAGGTGTGCCCGTGGGCGAAGAGATCACCGATCTTCAGGCCTGCATTGCGAATCACGATCCTCAACCGAATCCGCCGGGCCCGGGTCAGCGGCGACAGTGCGACGCGCCGTCGGGAACGACGCGAGACGACGAAGATCTGGGATCGATCATCGTCGTGGTGGCGACTGATGCGCCGCTCTTGCCGCACCAGTTGAAGCGGATCGCGACTCGCGTGGCGCTTGGCGTCGGACGGTCCGGCGGTTTCGGCGGGAATGGCTCCGGGGACATTTTCATCGCGTTTTCCACGGCCAATCCGGGAGCGGCCGGCGCCGCCGATACCACGTCGGTCCGGATGCTCTCGAACCCGCGGATGACTCCCCTCTTCAGTGCGACGTCGCAAGCGACGGAAGAAGCGATCGTCAACGCGATGCTCGCGGCGGAGACGATGACCGGCGCGAACGACCTTCGCGTGTACGCGCTACCTGTCGACCGCCTCAAGGCGATCATGAAGAAGTACGGCCGATAGCGGCGGTGGTAGACTGCGAGGGAGTGCGTGAAAGGGAGCTCTACGGTTGAGCTCCCTTTGCTTATTGCGGTGTGCGTCGTCTCACACAACGGAGGTGATGCGCGCGCGAGAGCTCGGCTGGTCGACACGTCTGTAATACGTTGCAGTGAAGGGGTTTAGAGGCAGCCGCGCACGTTGCGATTCGCTTCTCCTTCGGGTATACTTCAGCTACTGAAAATCCCTCCGCATTTCCCTCCCGCAGGACCTCATGACCGGCCCAAGTAATCGCGAACGCATCCTCCCGCGTCTCATCGACGAGGAGATCAAAGAGTCGTTCATCAATTACTCGATGAGCGTCATCGTGTCGCGCGCGCTGCCCGATGTGCGCGACGGACTCAAGCCCGTCCATCGTCGCATCCTGTACGCCATGAACGACCTGGGCCTCCTGCCCAACAGGCCGTTCAAGAAATCGGCGACGGTCGTGGGGGACGTGCTTGGCCGATTCCACCCGCACGGCGACGGCGCGGTGTACGACGCGCTCGTGCGCATGGTGCAGGACTTTTCGCTGCGCTACCCGCTGGTGGACGGGCAGGGGAATTTCGGCTCGATGGATGGCGACCCGGCGGCCGCGTATCGCTACACCGAAGCGCGGCTCATGCGAATCGCGACCGAGCTGCTCGCGGACATCGACAAGAATACGGTCGATTTCGCGCCGAACTTCGACGACCACCTGACCGAGCCCAAGGTTCTCCCGGCCGGATTCCCGAACCTGCTGGTCAACGGCTCGTCAGGCATCGCGGTCGGTATGGCGACGAACATTCCGCCGCACAACCTGAAGGAAGTCATCACCGCCACGATCGCGATGATCGACAACCCGGATCTCACGTTAGGCGACATCCGGAAGATGGTGAAGGGCCCGGATTTCCCGACGGGCGCCTACATCTACGGTCGGGACGGGATCAAGGACTACCAGGAAACCGGGCGCGGCAAGATCATCATGCGCGCGCGCGCGGTCATCGAGGAGAAGGAGACGTCGAACAAGTCGCAGATCGTCGTCACGGAGCTCCCGTACCAGGTCAACCGCGCGAACCTCGTGAAGGACATTGCGGAGCTCGTCCGCGACAAGAAGATCGAGGGAATCAGTGACCTCCGCGACGAGTCGTCGGACACGACGCGCATCGTGATCGAGCTCAAACGCGACGCAATCCCCCGCGTGGTGCTCAACCAGCTGTACAAGCACACCACGATGCAGGCGACGTTCGGCGTGATCATGCTGGCGCTCGTCCCCGATGCTCAGACGCGGCAGCTCGTGCCGAAGGTCATGGGCATCAAGGCAGTGCTCGAGCACTACATCACGCACCGGCACGAGGTCATCGTCAGGCGGACGCAGTACGAGCTCGACAAGGCGCTCGAGCGCGAGCACATCCTGGACGGTCTCAAGATCGCCGTCGACAACATCGATGAGGTGATCAAGGTAATTCGCAAGGCCGAGGACACGCCCAAGGCGAGTGCCCAACTGCAGAAGCGGTTCAAGCTGTCGGAGCGTCAGGCCGAGGCGATCCTCAACATGCGGCTCGCGAAGCTCACGGGCCTCGAGATCGAGAAGCTGGAGGCCGAGCTCAAGGAAGTCCGCGCGCTCATCAAAGATCTGCGTGCGCTGCTCGAGTCCAAGCCGAAGCGCATGAAGGTCATGAAGGACGAGCTGCAGAAGATCACCGACACCTATGGTGACGCACGACGAACCGAGATCACGAGTGACCAGGGCGAGTTCACGATCGAGGACCTGATCGCCCAGGAAGACATGGTCGTCACGATCTCGCACACGGGCTACATCAAGCGCACGCCGGTCACGACGTACCGACGCCAGCGCCGGGGTGGGCGTGGCGCGAGCGGCGCGGACTTGAAGGAGCTGGACTTCATCGAGCGGCTCTTCATCGGGAGCACGCACGACTACCTGCTGATCTTTACCGAGGACGGCCGCTGCTTCTGGCTCAAGGTGCACGAGCTGCCGCAAGCTGGTCGAGCGACCAAGGGCAAGCCGATCGTCAACCTGATCAACGTCACGCCGGACACGCAGATCAAGGCGATCGTGCCGGTGCGCGAGTTCAACGACGAGAGCTACCTGCTGTTCTGCACGAAGGACGGCACGGTGAAGAAGACGAAGCTGAGCGAGTACTCGAATCCGCGCACGAACGGAATCAAGGCGATCAAGATCGACAAGGGCGATGAGCTGATCAACGTGCAGGTGACGAGCGGAACGAACGACATCGTGCTCGCCACGAGGCACGGGCTCTCGGTGCGATTCCACGAGAGCGACGTTCGCGATATGGGGCGCGACACGACGGGCGTGAAGGGCATCGAGCTGCGGCCGGATGATCGCGTCGTCGGCATGGTGGTCATCAAGCGCGAAGCGACTTTGCTCGTCGTGACCGAGAAGGGCATGGGCAAGTGCACGCACATCGACGACTACCGCGTGCAGAAGCGGGGCGGGAAAGGCATCCTGACCGTAAACCGCACCGAAAAAACCGGCGATGTGGTCGCGTTGATGGAGGTCTTGCCCGAGGACGAGATCATGCTGATCACCCACGGCGGTATCGTGATTCGGTCGTCGGTGGATCAGGTGCGTGTCACCGGACGCAACGCGCAGGGTGTGCGTCTCGTTTCGCTGGACGACGGCGATGTCGTGACTGCGGTCGCCCGCGTGATTTCGGAGGACAAGGGCGAAGGCGAGGGCGACGAGGCGGACGAGCCACTGGGTGTCGCGCCGGATGAGGAATAGCCGGTAACCCTACCGCGGCGGGGCCTGCCTGTCGGCAGGCCCCGCGTTGCGTTACGGGTTCACGTGACGAGGGGCTGGCGCTGTCGTCAGGCGAGGTCAGTGCGCGACACCAGTGTGGTCACGACGCCACGTCGCGCACAATCGTAGAGTTCGGCGCCAATGTAGTCGGCTATACTGCAACAACTTAGCAGCGAAGAATCGAGGCTCGGGGTATGCACCAGCGAGCCCTGCCATTCTGTGCCGCTTCCGAACTCGTACGCGATCCCCATCTCACACTTCGTGCACGCCTTCCACTCGATGCCCGCCCGACCCGCCGCCGAGGTTTCGCCTCGCGATGGCTAGCGCGCGCATCGTAATCGCCGACCACGACCCGGCGATCCTCCAGACCATGACGTGGGTGCTCAAGGAGCACGGCTACGACGTCGGTTCAGCGACGAGTGGCCGTGATCTCATGACAATCCTCGAGGAGCGCACGCCAGACCTGCTCCTTCTCGATGTCATGTTCTCGGATGTGGATGGCTTTCAGCTTCTCGAGCGGATCAAGAACGACGTTCGGTGGCGTGACATGCCCGTGCTGATGATCTCGTCGCTGCCGCCGGAAGAAGCAGCAGTCAAGACACTCGGTCTCGGGGCATCGGACTTCGTGCGAAAGCCATTTCGCGTTCGTGAGCTGCTCGCGCGCATTCAGGCGCAGCTCCGCACGCGAGCCATTCTACGCTCCGCATACGAGTCGCTCCGCGTGACCGAAGAGGAGCTCGCGCGCGCGCGAGCGGAAGCCGACAGCCGACGCAAGCTCGTCGACATCCTTCGCGAGGTCACCGGAGATCTCACGTCGAACGAGATCTACCACGTACTCGCGCGGCGCGTCGCGCGCGCATTGGATCTCACCCGGTGCTCCGTCATCCTCGCTCGACCAGGAGACCGGGTCGGTATAGTAGCCGCGTCGTTCGAGCATGCGCTCGTCAAGAATTTCGAGATGAACCTCGATCGCTACCCGGAGATCCGCGCGGCGCTCGAGACGGGCCAACCGGTGCTCGTGGAAGACGTTCATTCGAGCCCGCTGTACGCGGACATTCGCGAGCGGTGGCGGGAGGAAGGGACGCGCGTGCCGATTCGGTCCGTGATCGCTATGCCGTTTTCGCTCGCCGACGCGCGACAGTCCGGTGTTTTCTTCCTGCGGCGAGGCGAGGACGAGCGCCCGTTGCGGGAGGACGACGTCGCGTTTGCCGACACGGTCGTTCGCGCGGCAGTCGCTGCGGTCCAGCGCGCCGACATGATGGAGAGCACCAGGGCGGACAATCGCCGTCTCGAGGCGCTCGCGCACACCGACCCGCTCACCGATGCGCTCAATCGCCGAGCGCTGACGGACCGGCTGAACGCTGAGTTGGAGCGCGCACGCCGCTACGATTCGATGGTCACGCTGCTCATGATCGACATCGATCACTTCAAGCGGATCAACGACACGTACGGACACCTCGTCGGCGACGATGTTCTCATGGCGCTGGCGTCGCTGCTCCAGCACGAGGTGCGAAGCGTCGACCTCGTCGCCCGGTACGGCGGTGAGGAATTCGTCATCGTCCTCCCTGAAACGCGCGAGGATGGCGCCGTCGCGTTCGCCGAGCGCATACGCGAACGGATCGAGATGCATCCGTTCTCCGTCGATGACGGACCGACACTGCAGGTGACCGCGAGCATCGGCGTGGCGACGTTTCCGGCGCCCAGGGTTGCGACCGTGGAAGATTTGTTCATGCGTGCCGACCAGGCACTCTATCGCGCCAAGGCGGAAGGCAGGAACCGGGTTCGGATCTAGCGCGGCCGGCGCATCGCGCGTTTCGCTTTTCGCGCGGCCGCAGCACGCGTCCCGCAAGCAGTCCGGTTGGGGTTGTCGGTCGGGTCAATCGTGTGTACGCTCCACGCTGTCCGAGACCATCCGACCACGAGGACCTGCCCGTGCGACTGAGCGAAATTGCCGTCGTCGTCGCCGCAACCGCGGCGTGTGGACCATCGAGCAGCCAGGCGCAGGACGCGCTTCAGAGCAGACTCACGCTCCCGCCGGGATTCACCATCGCGGAGTACGCGAAGGTCGACGGCGTGCGTTTCATGGTCGTTGCACCCGATGGGGCGGTGTACGCCAGCCGGCCGGAGGCTGGTGAAGTAGTTCGCTTGGTTGATGCGGATCGGAGTGGCACCGCGGAATCGCAAACGGTCGCGGTCTCGGGGCTCAATCGACCACACGGTCTCGCGTTCCACGGCGGGTACCTCTACATCGCGAATACTGACGGCGTGGTCCGCGTACGGCTGGGGCCGAGCGGCGCGGCGTCAGGGCCGCCGGAGCGCGTGAACTCGTACAGTAGCGGTGGGGGACACTGGAGCCGGTCGATCGTGTTCGGGCCTGACAGCGGGATGTACGTAGCGATCGGATCGACCTGCAACATGTGTGTGGAAAAGACGCCGGATCGCGCCGCTGTGATGCGATACGACGAAAAGGGCGGCAACGGGCGTGTATTTTCGTCGGGACTTCGCAACGCGGTCGGTATCGCTGTGAACCCCGTCACGAAACAGATCTGGGTCACGCAGAACGAGCGTGACAACATCGAACCGGACCACGAGGACCTGCCGCCCGACGAGATCAACATCCTGCAGGATGGCGGTGACTACGGCTGGCCGTATTGTTACGGCAACCGGATTCCCAGTCCCGATAAGGAATACCATGATCCGGCGCGATGCGCACGCACGGTCCCGCCGGCGTTGGAGATCCAGGCGCATTCGGCGCCGTTAGGCATCACGTTCCTGGATCGGGCGACCACGTTTCCGGCGGACTGGCGAGGCGACGCGATGGTGGCGCTGCACGGTTCATGGAACCGGTCGGCGCCGACGGGGGCGAAGCTGGTGCGGATTCGGATTCGCGATGGCAAGCCGGTGTCGTACGAGGACTTCATAACGGGATGGCAGGGGCCGAACGGCCGCCGGTGGGGCCGCCCTGTCGACCTGGTGGTGCATACGGATGGATCGCTGCTCATTTCCGACGACGCCGCCGGCGCGATCTACCGCGTCACGCGCAACGATAGTCGTTAGGCGCCAGACGCGTCGACGCCTTGCGAGGCTGGCGAACGCTGGCTGGATGATGGGCGCATCCGTCCTCGCTGCCGCGTGCTCCCGCGGCGATCGGGGCCGTCCCGGCACCGATTCCGTCGCCGCGACTGGAAGCGCCGGGGCTCGAACCGGCGCGCTGGTACGCGTGACGCTCGCCCCGGACTCTACGGGGGCAGCTGCGTTCTCGGACTCGCTGACGCGCGAAGGCTGGGACGCGGAAGCCGCGAGGCGAGCCAACGGCGACTCGGGCTGGGCGGTTCGCGTGATCGTACCCGGGGACGCGGAACTGGCCAAGCTGGTCGAGCACGCGCTTCGGCAATCCGGTCTCCAGCCAGTGTTCCTCGGGCGGCGGTCGAGCCGACGGACGTTCAGTGTGGGCGTGACGCCGGTAAACAGCGGGAGTCACGGCATGGCGGCGCAGGTGCGGTGGATCCTGAGCGATGACCGACGGTCGGTGCTCGTCGTGGAAGACCCGCGCGCCGTGGAAAACGAGCCGGTACCTAACGCGTTCGTGTTCGCCAGCGAGGGCAACTCTCCGGTGCAGCGTGACAGCGTGTGGGACGTGGCGCCATCGCCGGACTGGCAACGCGTCGCGTACGCGCGCGCCTATACGACGCGCGCGGGCGAGACCGATTCCATACCGCCGAGCGAGTGGCATCGACTGGCCGGCAGCGTCGGGCTCATGGAATCGACCGTCCGGAAGAGCGTGTTTTCGACGAGCGGTATGGTCACGGCGTACGGAGTCGCCCGCCCCTTCGTCGTCAGCCTCACTGCCGCGACAGATACATCGGCGGCGGCAGCTGGCGGCTTGCCGATCGCCGAAGGGTGGCGCATTGCATGGACACGCGATGGCTCACGACTGGCCATCGGCGCGCCGCCGGAGGTCATCGCCGACGACGCACCTGCGTCGCGTTGGCGGCTCGTCGACCCGCTAACGGGCGAGGCTCGCGGCGTCACCGACACCACGGCGCTCGCCCGCCATCAGTGGTCCCAGGGCCCGAACCTCGATGTCTCCACCGCGGTCGACATGCGACAACGTCGTGCGTTCCGCGCCGGCGACGTGGACATCGAGAGTGAGGACGGGTGGATCCGCGTGTATGGACACGACGGCGCGCGCGTCCGCGCGCCGCACATCGTCGGCCCTGGCATTGCCCTGACCGCCACGGCCAACGGTCAGTTCATTGTCGCGATCGCGCCGGACCCCGTAACTGCGTCGTACGAACCGCCAAACGCTCTCGTGGTGTACCAAATTCTCCAACGATAACCAGCGATACCGACGATAACATGCACAACGCGATTCGATGGAAACGGCGCTTCACCCAGTCGGTCGTCGCGGGAATCGTGTCGTGCCTAACGATTGTGTCCACGGTGAGCGGCCAGGGCAGCGGACCCCTGCCATATCGACCGGGTATCGACGTGACGGACTACGCGATCACCCTCGACCTGCCGCAGCGTGGAGCGTCGATCGAGGGGCGGGCCGTTCTTTCGGTGCGGCGATGGACTCCCGTCGATACGCTCGTGCTCGATCTCGTGCGGTTGAGAGTCGACAGCGTGCTCGTGGACGAGAAGCCGGTGACGTTCGCGAGAACGGATTCACTGGTGCGCATTCCGATTGCCCGCGTGGTCGGGGACTCCTTCTCGGTCACCGTGCGGTATGCGGGCGAACCGAAGGACGGGCTGATCATCCGAACCGACAGTGCGGGTCGGTGGACCGCGTTCGGTGACAACTGGCCCAATCGAGCCCGCAATTGGATCCCGAGCATCGACCACCCGTCGGACAAGGCTACGGTCACATGGACCGTGCGGGCCCCGAGCGAGCGACGCGTCGTCGCGAACGGCGAGTTGATGGAGGAGACTCCGCTCCCGGCGCAGGCGGGAGCGGTTCGGCGAACGCTGACGCGATGGCGCGAGTCCCGGCCGATTCCTGTATATCTCATGGTCATCGCCGCCGCACCTCTCGTCTATTATGATCTCGGTCGCGACGGCTGTGGCGTCGGCGAGTTCAGCTCGTGCGTCAGGCAGTCCGTGTACGTGTTCCCGGAGTCGCGCGACTTTCTCCCTGGGCCATTCGTGCACGCACCGGAAATGGTGCGCCTCTTCTCGGATCTCATTGCGCCGTTCCCGTACGAGAAGCTCGCGCACCTCGAGAGCTCGACACGTTATGGCGGAATGGAAAACGCCGGCGCGATCTTTTACGCCGCTGCCCCGTTTCGTCGTCGCACCATGCAGCCGGGTGTGATCGCTCATGAAACGGCGCACCAATGGTTCGGTGATGCAGTCACCGAGCGTGAGTGGTCGCACGTGTGGCTCTCGGAAGGATTCGCGACCTATTTCGAGGCACTGTGGGTCGAGCGCTTCGCCGGCGACAGCGCATTCCGTGACGAAATGGGTCGGATTCGGCAGGAGATTTTCAAGGCTCCTGAAGTCGCTTCACGTCCAGTGATCGACACGACGCAGACCGATCTCATGGCGCTGCTGAACACCAACAGCTATCAGAAAGGCGGCTGGACGCTCCACATGCTTCGCACGCTCGTGGGCGACTCGGCGTTTTTCCGCGGGCTTCGCTCGTACTATCTGGCGAATCGTCATTCAAACGCGCTCACGGACGACCTCCGGCGCGCCGTCGAGGCGTCATCCGGACGACCGTTAGGCTGGTTCTTTGACCAGTGGCTGCGCCGACCCGGGTTCGCCGAAGTCACTACGTCGTGGCGCTACGACGCGTCGCAGCGTCGCGTGATTGCCACGGTCGCGCAGGGCACACGCTTCGGGGCCTACAGGTTCCCACTCACGGTCGCGATCACCGATGCGGCGGGGAAGGAGCATCGCGCGACGATCGATGTCCCGGCGGTGGCGAACACCACCGTGGTCGTTCCACTCCAGCTTGACGCCGCTCCGCGTGGCGTCGCGTTCGACCCCGACGTTCGCGTGCTGGCCACATTCCAAGCGCGCTGAGGACGAACTATGCGAAAGCCAGTCCGCGTTCTGATCGCGGATGACCATCAGGTCGTGCGCGAAGGATTGCAGATGATTCTCGCCGAAAGCGACGGTGAGATAGTCGTCGTAGGCGAGGCATCCGACGGCGACGAGGCGGTCCGGTTGGCGACGGCGGTGAAACCTGACGTCGTGTTGATGGATTTGAGCATGCCGCGTGTGGACGGGCTCGAGGCGACACGTCGACTTCGCGAGGCAGGTATCGAGTCGCACGTGCTCATCCTCACGAGCTTTGCCGACGGCGAAGGTGTGCGCGATGCGGTACGTGCCGGCGTTACTGGCTACCTCATGAAGGACGTGCTGAAGGCGGAACTGCTGGCCGCGATCCGGCTGGCCGCCGACGGCGTGCCAACGTTGCACCCGCGCGCGCAGCAGCATCTGATGCGTGGGATCGCCGAACCGGAAACGCCTTCACCATTCACCGCGCTCACGCCGCGAGAGCGCGATGTGCTCGCGCTGCTCGCTCGAGGCGAAAGCAACAAGCGGATTGCCGCGGCACTCAACCTGAGCATCGGCACTGTGAAAGGCTACGTGAGCGCCATCTTCGAGAAGTTAGGCGTGGAAGACCGAACGCAGGCGGCGCTGCTGGCGGCTAAGCACGACCCGACGGCGTCGGGAACAGGGAATAGGGAATAGGGAATCGCGAACAGGGAGTCGGGAATCGAGGTCAGAGGCCCATTCGCATCAGCTCGACCTTCAGACAACGATCCTGAACGACCTCGATGCCGGCGCGGGCCAACCGCTCCGCTGCATCGTCGTTTCTGATCCCAAGCTGCATCCACACGGCTCGCGGATGCTTCGCGAGAATGTCGTCGACGTGCGGTGGCACGTGTTCCGGCCGGCGAAACACGTTCACGATGTCGATGTCTCCCGGAACGTCGACCAATCGGCGGTATACCGGTTGGCCGAGTATGGTCACCACGTCGGGGTAGTAGACGGGTACCGGTATGACTTCGAATCCGGCCTCCATGGTGTAGGCCGGGACGAAGTAGGCGGGCTGGTCGGCTCTCGTTTCGGGCTTGATTCCGAGTACGGCAATGCGGTGACTGCGGCGGAGCAGTGCGCGCATCTCCTCCGTGGAATCGATCAGGCGTGCGCGCCAATCGGCGCTGGATGTCGTGGTCATGCGGAGGGCCGCTGCCAGTATCGTGCGCGCGCATGCAGAGTGAGATGACAGGCGAGGCTGACCTCGGTTACCTTACACGGCTGCATTTCTCACGACCGCCGTGGAGATTACCGAATGCGGATGCTAGTGCTCGGCGCAGGCCTACAAGGCTCGGCCTGTGCGTTCGATTTACTTCAGAATCCCGATGTGCGCGAGGTCCGGCTTGCCGACCTGTCTGTCGACCACCTTCCACCTTTTCTCGCGCCGTATTCCGGACCGCGATTGATCCCGACACGGGTAGACGTCCGCGCTCGTGAGGCAGTGCTGGCGCTCATGCGCCAGAGCGATGCCGTCATGAGCGCGATCCCGTACTACTTCAACTTTCCGCTCGCAGAGCTGGCCGTTGAAGCCGGAGTGCATTTCTGCGACCTCGGCGGAAACACCGAAATCGTATTTCAGCAAAAGGGGCTGAGCGCGCAGGCGGAGGCGAAGGGCATCACGATCGTTCCGGATTGTGGGCTCGCGCCGGGAATGGTGAACGTGCTCGCGCAGTACGGGATCAGTCAGCTCGATACCGTCAGTGCGGTGCGCATGTTCGTCGGCGGACTGCCGCAGCATCCGGAGCCGCCACTCAACTACCAGATCGTGTATTCGCTGGAGGGAGTGCTCGATTACTACACGACGCTGTCATGGGTGCTTCGTGACGGCAAGCGACAGCAAGTGCGCGCACTGTCGGAGCGCGAGACTGTCGATTTCAGTGGCCCGGTTGGACAGCTCGAGGCATTTCATACGGCGGGCGGGCTCTCCACGATGCCGTTCCGGTACGAGGGAAAGATTGCGTCGATGGAATACAAGACGCTCCGGTATCCGGGACACGCGCACATCATGGAGGCGATTCGGGACCTCGGGCTCTTGTCGCTCGATCCGATCGACGTGAAGGGCACGAAGGTCGTTCCTCGGGATGTCGTGGTCTCGACGATCGGGCCCAAGTTGAAGAAGCCGGAGGGGCGTGACCTGGTCGCGCTGAGAGTCATCGTGGCGGGTACAAAGAACGGCGCGGCGCGCACGCTCTCGTGGGAGCTCATCGATCGATATGATGAGCGCAATGGCATCAGCGCGATGATGCGAACGACGGGTTACTCGCTGTCGATCACCGGCCAGATGCAGGTCAAGGGCGAGATCGCACCGCCAGGGGTGCACACACCCGACGAATGCGTGCCGCCAAAGCGCTACATCGACGAACTCGCCAAGCGCGGGATTCGAATCGGGTCGCGCGACGAGGGTCCGGGAGTTCCGGACTGACGACGGACGACGGACGACGGACGACGGACGACAAATTCATGAGGGTCAGAATGCGTGGAACTATCAAGCATTCTGACCCTCATGAATTTGTCGGAGCAATCCACTTCGGTGCGGTCAGCCTAACGACGATCGCCGAGCAGTCCGCCGAGCACTTTCCCCAGCCCACCTTCGAGCATGCCTCCGAGGCCACCAGCCTGTCCTCCGGCAATGTTCGCGATGTCGTCGGCGATGCTTCCGTCGTGGTTGCGATCGAGGATCGACGCGAGCCCGCCGATGCCGGGAACCTGGCGCTCGATGTGCTGCTGCTCCTGCTGGAGCACCTGGCCGGCGGATGCATTCGCGCCCTGTGCATTGCGAGCACGCGCAAGACTCGCCATGACAATGGGAGCCAGAATCATGAGCACCTTGCTCGCGCTCTGCAGGTCGATGCCGCTCGCTTTCGCGACGCCCTGCTGGACGGGCGTCTGATGCTGGCCAAAGATGTGGCTGAGTATGCCGCCCGCGTTGAACGCGTTAGGGTCGGCGACCGCCTGCTGCGGTGCATTCAGCACGGGAGAATCGCTGTGATCGCTCGTGAGGGCCTGGTCGAGCGCGGCGCTTCCGTCGGGCGTAGAAGCGTTGCGCGACAGGCCGGCGATCATCAACGGAAGTGCGACGGATACGGCCTTGGCCGCCGTGCCCTCGTCGGTGCCGAGCTTCTGACTGATCTGCTTGAGCGTGTCGCCGCCTAACTGTTGTCCAATCGTGTCGAGGATTCCCATACCCACCTCCGCATCGCGTCGAGACCGCTATCAAGTACCGAGAGGAATACGACGGGCTCTGCCCCCGCGTCGTGATCTAGCGACACGCGAGGAGAAGTGGAAGTGAACCAACGGGTGCTACGGACGGGTAAACCCGGCGAGCGTAGCTCCCGACACATCGATCGCTTCCTTGGCGTTCCAGCGGTCCCGGCCATTGTACAGGAACGTGAACGCGAGTACTTCGCCGTCGCGCGCAGTCACGTACCCGGCGAGTCCGATCACGTCGTTCGTCGTGCCCGTCTTGGCGTGCAGGTTCCCCTGAGCCGGTGTGTAGCGCATGCGATGTCGAAGCAGCTCCGACTCGCCGGCGACGGGCAGCGAGGCGTGAAAATCGGCCGACCACGACGACCGATGCGCATACGACAGCAATTGAACGAGCGATCGGGCTGTCACGCGATCGAGCGTGGAGAGGCCGCTGCCGTCGGTGGCCGTCACGTCGTTGGAGGCGGCGCCGACTTTGTCGGTCATGAACTTTTTCAGCACCGTGTTGCCGAACTCCGCGGACCCAACGCGATCCGGGCTGTTGACCTGCGCAACGTCACGGAACAGGAGCTCCGCGAAGTGGTTAATGCTCTCCCGATTCATCGCCGCGGCGAGGCGCGCGAGTGGAGGCGAAGCCAGCGAGGCGACGGTGACGGCGTTCGCCGACGCCGCGCCCGTACGCACCTGACCGGTGACGGTTACGCCCTGTGCGAGCAGCGCCGACCGCAGCGTCCCCGCGACCCACGGCGCGGGATCGTCGATCACGACGAGATAGGATCGCGAGCCGGCTTTGGAGCCGATCCACCCGCGCACGTCGATACGTCCGTCCGGGAGTCGCCGGATCGACAGCTTTGCCGCTTTGCTGCCCGCGACGGTGCGCATGTTGTTGATCACGGGCACTGTGCTCGATGGAGGATCGAGCGTGACGCTCGCGCTGCCGTTGGGCTGCGGCGCGATCACGACGGTCGCCAGGTTTTCGTTCATCGACAGCGCCGACACTCTCGCAGCGTATCCAGACTCGAGGTAGCGCGCGAGCCAGCCGTCAGGAATACGCTTGGACTCGAACGCGGACGCGTCCGCGATCAGGTCGCCGTTCACGCGCTTGATGCCGCTGGCGGCAACCATCCGAGCGAGGGATGCCATCGGTCCTTCGGCGGGTGTCTTGTAGTAGCGACTCGAGAGGCCGGGATCGCCGCCGCCACGGAGCACGAGATTGCCGGCAAGGGTGCCGTCGGGTCCAACGGTCCCGTCGCGAAGGACGGCCGTGGTGAACTGGTGGTCGGGGCCGAACGTGTCGAACGCCAGTGCCGCTGTGAAGAGCTTCATCGTTGACGCTGGCAGCATGAGGTTGCCGGCGTTCGACGAAAAGAGGGTGTCCCCGCGTGTCAGCGAAACGATCATCGCGCCCCAGTTGCCGCTACGGACGCGAGCGTTCAGGAACGTGCCGATGTCGGCGGCCAGGGCTTCAGCGGAAGTCGGGGCCGTGTAGCGGAGCGCCGGCGGCGGTCGGCGCGTGGCCGACGTGCGGGTGGTCTTAGCCCCGCTGCTCGACTTGGTCCTCGTCCGGGGGGACGCCTTGGAACTGCTCGTGCCACCGTTAGGCGGCCGAACGCCGCCATTCTGCGCGACGGACGTGCGAAAGGGGACCGAAAGACCGGCCGTGGAAGCGAACAGGAGTAGCAGCCCCAGCGTACGCCGGGGCGATGAAACGTGCGTGCGGATCACGATGTGAGACGTGGCAACAGGCGTTCCGGGTAGCGTATAGCGCGATTTGGCTCGTCCGGCCGTCGACGTCGCGAAGAGCAACGGGACGGGGCGCATCACTGCTCTTATACCGCTAGAGCTTGACGAAGATACGCCGACGATAGAGAGCCCAGAGTATGCCGAGCCACACGAGGACGAAGGTGATGGCGAACAGCAACGATGCATTACGGGGTTCCAGCCAGGACGCGTAAAACGTCTGGTAGATCCACGTCTCTAGAGCGATTGGCTTGCCGTCGGATTCGACCTTGAGGATCGAGTAGATGAGCCGCGCCATGACCCCTGAGCCCGCGAACGCGATCAGCGGGTTCATGCCATAGATCACAAACGGTTTGGTCCACGCCGTCACGCGGTGTTCGTCGATGATCCACATGCAGGTCGCGAGAGCGACCGCTGCCATCCCGGCCGCGAATAGGACGTACGAGCTCGTCCACAGGCTCTTGTTGATCGGGAACGACCAGTTCCACATGAGCCCGGCCATCATGGCGATGCTGCCCACCGCGAACATCCCTGTAAGACGCTCGCTCAAAGGCCGAGGCGATTTGATCCACCGGCCGCAGATGACACCCAACATGGCGGTGCCGATCGCCGGAATGGTCGAAAACGGCCCTTCGGGATCCCACGTCAGGCTGTTGACCCAGAGATGGTTGCCGTATTTCCCCCAATCGAGCAGCAGCCGGTCGAAATAGGCGGCCAGCGTTTCCGGCGGTGTGTTCAGGACATCGATGCCAAGAAACCCGTTAGGCGGCACGGGCAGCAGGGTCATCGCGAACCAGTAGCCGAACAGCAGCGTCGCGAGAATTGCGACCTGCTGCTTGAGCGTCGTGCGGAACGTCAGGAGCGCGGAGAACATGTAGGCGAGCCCGATGCGCTGAAGCACACCCATGATCCGCCAGTGATGCAGGCGATCAACGACTCGCTCCAGGAAGGTCGGGTTCGCGATACCATCGATCGACGTCCACGTGAAGTAGGGGAAGCCGTTTACTAGAAGCCCGACGAGGAAAATCAGGAGCCCTCGCCGAACGACTTGCCGAAGCAACGCACCCTCATCGTCGCCGCGAGCGCGCCGTGCCTGGAGCGAGAGGTGTGTGGTGATGCCGACAATGAACAGGAAGAAGGGAAAGATCAGATCTGTCGGCGTCCACCCGTTCCACGTTGCGTGCTCGAGCGGCGGATAGATCGCGCTCCACGTGCCCGGGTCGTTCACCAGCAGCATTCCGGCGATCGTCATCCCGCGAAACACGTCCAGCGAGAGAAGTCGCTCGCGAGTGGGCCGAGGGACTGGGGGCGGTGCGTACGTCTGGACGGGCGTCGTGGTCCGCTCTGGCGTCAGCGTCGCAGCGCTCATGAGCTCACCTCGGTCTCGTGCATGATGAACAGTACGCGCAGGGATGGGCACCGCGCGAGACGCTCGCCGCCCCCGGCTGCGGGTCGCGGGTCAAACGGGCCCTCAGAACGAGGACGAGCGATCCTGGCGAACGGTGACCGAGCGCTGCGGCCGTGTGACTGGCCGGGTCGGTCGCGGGGGGCGCCAATCGACCTGGGCGCCCGCCGTGGTGTCCGTGTCACGGCCGGCCCACTTGAAGAACACGACCGACATGACGACGTAGAACAGCAGCCCGCCGGGGATCCACATGATGAGGCCACCGATCTGCTGATCACTCAGGGGAGTGATGTCCCAGACGCGCGGTGCGATGGAGTAGGCCGGGTAGAGCACGTGGTCCGCCATCGCGATGTAGATCGCGACGATCGACATCGGGATCACCATCAGGAAGCAATACAGCATCTGGCCGGGGTACGACAACCGGGGCAACTCGGGGAGTGGGCTCAGGAACGGCCACCACATCAGAACCGACGCGACCAGCAGCGTGAGGTGCTGGACGATGTGGATCGGGTGGTACGCCATCGCCGTGTTGTACATCGGCGGGAGATGCCAGACCGAGATGACGACGTTGAAGATCATAAAGCAGCGCGTTGGCTTGGTGATGGCCCGTGCGATCGCGCGGATCTTCGCGTTCGCGAGAAACGGGCGCAGCATCCAGCCCGGCGTGCCGACGAGAAGGAGGGGCGGTACCGCGAGCGCGAGCACGAGGTGTTGGACCATGTGCGCGCTGAAGAGATAGGTGTCGCTCAGGTCGTGGAGCGGGCCATTCAGCGACAGGAAGATGACGAGCAGGCCCGAGAAGAACGCGACCTGCTGGCCCCGACGGAGAACGGGAGGCTCAGTACCGGCGAGCCGCGCGCGGGCGCCCAGATGCCGAGCGCCCCAGACGTAGACACTGCCTAACGCTGCGAGACCGATGACGGTGCTCCAGTGGATCGTCCATGACAGCCACCCGACCTGCACGACCGGGTGGACAACGGCGTACGCGACGATCCCGAGACCGAACCACATGGCGAGAAAGTGCTACTGGTCCAACAGACGGTGCCTGAAGTTCCTCGTCAGCTTGCCAGCCGAATGGCGATGTGGCCGAACAGGAACATGAGGCTGATGAGCGTCACCACGGCAATGATGAGCGGCCCGGTGAACAACGCGCGGAAGAGCCTCGCGTCGTATTTCAGGTGCATGTAGAACATTACGACGATAGCGAACTTCACCGCGGACATGATCAGCAAGCTCGGCACGAACAGCTTGGTTCTCGTAAACGACGGGATGTAGTAGACCCACACCTCGACGACAGTGATCAGCGTCAGGATGAGCGCCACCCACTTGTACTGTTTCCAGGTGGGGTGGGCATGCGCGTCGTGGGCGGCCGCGTGCGCGCCGCCCGCAGCATGGCTATCGGGCGTGCCGTGTCCCCCGCGGGGAGCCGGGTCGTTGTGCGCCATGATCGGCTCCTTACTTGATGAGGTAAACGAGCGTGAAGATCGCGATCCAGACGACGTCGACGAAGTGCCAGTACAGCGCCGCGATGTCGACGTTGATTGCGTCACCGGGCCCGAGCCCGCGCTTGTAATCGATCGCCAACAGGGTCCCAAGCCAGATCACACCGGCGGTGACGTGTGCGCCGTGGAAGCCGGTGAGCGTGAAGAACGACGACCCGAACAGGTTGGTTCGAATCGACAACCCTTCGTGCACGAACGATGTGAACTCGTAGGACTGGAACCCGAGGAACGTCGCGCCGAGAATGCACGTCACCCACAGCCACAGCTTGGACGACCCGAGGATGCGGTCGCTCAACGAGTATTTGGGGACGTCACGGTTCTCGACAGCGGCCAGCGCGAGCACCATGGCCAGCGACGACATGAGCAGCACGAACGTCGACGCCGACGTCACCGGGATATTCAGAATGGGCTTGAGCGCGGTCGCGCACACCGGTGGGTTGCACGCCTCATGCGGGAACGGTCCGACGACGCTGCGTCCCTTGTAGATCAGGTACGTGGAGATCAGCGACGCGAACAGCATGCACTCCGACCCGATGAACGCCCAGACCGCGATCTTGCGGCTGTCGAGGCCCGTGGTCGTGTAGTGGTGCCCGTGTGGGCCGGCTTCTATGTGGTCGAGCGCTGGAGAAGCGGACATTCTACTCGGCTAGTGGTGGTCTGGCTCGAGTGGGCTCGTCACCCACGCGTAAAGGAATCCAATGATCATCATCGCGCCCAGCGCGATCAGCGCGGCTGCGGCGGTCTTGTCTTCTTTATGGATGAAGATCAGCCCGGACAGCATCACGACGATGCCGGCCGCGACGAAGAGCGGCTTGATCGTCGGAAGCGGCATCGGAATGCCGAGCTCCTTCGCGGTTCGACGGTCCTTCTCGATGTGAACCGGCTTTGCATCCGCGGCCTTCTCCTGATCCGACCAGCCAGCGTGCGTGTGCGGGATCTCGGAGGTCCGCTCCGGGTGCGTCAGATCCCACAGCGGGTAGCGCGACTCGACGAGCGGAATCTCCGCGAAGTTGTACTCTGGCGGCGGGGAGGGAATCGACCATTCGAGCGTCGCCGCATCCCACGGATTGTCCGGTGCGAGCGGGCCACTCGATTTGCTGCGGAAGAAGTTCCAGACGAAGATCGCCGTCGCGAGCACCAGCATGAAGGCACCGATGCTCGAAATCAGGTTGAACGTCTCCCACCCCTGGCCGGCGTCATACGTGTAGATACGCCGTGGCATGCCTAACATGCCGGAGAAGTGCATCGGAAAGAACGTCAGGTTCATCGCGATGAAGTTCAGCCAGAAGTGCCAGCTGCCGAGCTTCTCGTTCATCATGCGGCCGAACATCTTCGGGAAGTAGTGATAGATCCCGGCGAAGATGCCCATGATCGAGCCGCCGAACAGCACGTAGTGGAAATGCGCGACGATGTAGTAAGTGTCCGTCTGCTGCAGGTCAGCCGGCGGCGACGCGTGCGTCACGCCCGAGATGCCGCCGATCGTGAACAGCCCGACGAGCCCGATCGCGAACTTCATCGCCGTGGTGAAGCGGATCGAGCCACCCCACATGGTGAAGATCCAGTTGAAGATCTTCACGCCGGTCGGGATCGCGATGAGCAGCGTCGTGAGGCCGAAGACCGTGTCAGCGACCGGGCCCATGCCCACGGAGAACATGTGGTGCGCCCAGACGCCGAATCCGAGGAAGCCGATCAGGATTCCCGAGTACACCATCACCGGATAACCGAAGAGCGGCTTCTTGGAGTTCGTTGGCAGCACTTCGGAAACGAGTCCGAAGGCCGGCAGGATCAGGATGTAGACCTCTGGATGCCCGAAGATCCAGAACAGGTGCTGCCAGAGCAGCGGATCGCCACCCGCCCCGATCTCGTAGAAGTTCGTCCCGAAGAACCGATCGAACTGCAGGAAGAAGAGCGCGATCGTGATGACGGGGAACGCGAGGACGAGCAGGAACTGCACGACGAACGCCATCCACGTGAACATCGGCATGCGCATGAGGTTCATGCCTGGCGCACGCAGGTTGATGATCGTCGTGATGAAGTTGAACGCGGCGGCGAGCGAGGAGATGCCGAGGATCTGGAGACCCAGCACCCAGAAGTCGATGTTGACGCCCTGGGAGAACTGCCGCGTCGTGAGCGGCGCGTAGCCGAACCAACCACCGTCGGGCGCCGCGGAGAAGAAGATCGGCAGCGTAATGAACAGGCCGCCGAACAGGTAGACCCAGTAGCTGAACGCGTTGAGTCGCGGGAACGCGACGTCGCGCGCGCCGATCTGGAGTGGGATGAGAAAGTTGAAGAACGCGGCGGACAGCGGCATGACGGCGAGGAAGATCATCGTCGTGCCGTGCATCGTGAACAGCTGGTTGAACGTCTCCGCCGACACGAGGTGCTTGTTAGGCCCCGAGAGCTGGGCGCGGATGAGCACGGCCTCCAGCCCACCGAACAGGAAGAAGAAGAGCGAGGTGTAGAGGTAGAGCACCCCGATTCGCTTGTGGTCGACCGTGGTCAGCCAGCTCCATAGTCCGGTGTGTTCTCCGGACTCGGCGCCAGCGTACGTCGGTGAGGCAGCGACTGTGGCCATGGCGTATTCGGTTGCTACGAGGGTGAGGGTCGTTCGTCGGCGTTAGGTTTCTTACCGCAGAGCCTGCAGGTAAGCGACGATGTCGGCAATCTGTTGATCGGAGAGGCCGCCCAGCGACTGCGAGACCGTCGCGCCCGTGATCGGGTCGCGCTGGCCGAGGCCGAGCGTCGGCATGGCCACGCCAGGCTTCATCATGCGCGCGTTCTTGATCCAGAGCCTCAGGTGCCGAGCATCGTTAGGATAGATGCCTGCCGCGATCGTGGAGCGGGTCGCGATGTGCGTGAGGTTCGGGCCGATCGGCGATGCCGCTATCGTCCCGCGAACGGTGTGACAGCCGATGCACGCGCTCCGGGCAAACTGCTCGGCGCCGCGTTGCGCGTCACCGGTGAGATTGTCCGGGAAGCTGAGCCCAGCGGGCGTAGGTGTATCGGGCGACGCGTAGTCCGGGAGCGTTTCCATCGGGAACGTGTACCCGGTTGGCTGCTGCGCCACCGCGACTGCCGGAGTAACCGGAACCGGCGCGGGCGTCGCGGATGCCGGCCGAGTCGGGGCGCCGGCTGCGCGCGTGGTATCCGCCGGAGGAGGCGTCGCGGGCGCCGGCAGGGCGGCCGCAAACGCGGCGGGACTCAGCTGATGCTGCACCCACCCGTCGAACTCCGTCGGCGTCACGACGAATGTGCGGAACCGCATGTTCGCGTGTGACGCGCCACAGTACTCGTTGCAGCTCCCGTTGAACACGGTCGTGCGCAGCGACGTGTCCGGCGTGAACCACAGATAGTTCGTGTGGTTCGAGATGAGGTCGCGCTTCCCACCGAGCTGCGGGATCCAGAACGAGTGGAGCACGTCCTTCGTGCGCAGCGTGAAATTCACGGTCCGCCCGATCGGGAGATACAGATCGTTCGCCGTGACCAGCGTGTCGACCTTACCGGTCGGTGTACGCGTCGTGTATTGCGGGTAGCGGAACTCCCACCACCACTGGTGACCGACGACCTCGACCTGAAGGGCGTTCGGAACTGCGCGCGCCTGCGTGTGGAAGATCGTCCGCACGGTGGGGATCGCGATGAACGTCAGAATGACGGCTGGTGCGATCGTCCATCCAATCTCGAGCGCGGTGTTCCCGTGCACGTGCTGGGGCTCATCCGCATCGCTGCGCCGGCGAAAGCGGAAGATCGTGTAGAGAAGAATCCCCTCGACGAGGATGAACACGAACGTGCCCCAGAAGAGGAGCTTGTCCCACAGCGACTTGATCGCCGTGTTGAAGTCCGTCGTGTTGTTGAACGTCGAGTTGGGGTAGCCCTTTCCGTAGGATCCGCATGCTGCGATTGCCAGCGCGAGTCCGGTGAGGATGGCTACGGAAGCGAGCTGGCGCGGACGAATCTTCAGTTGCATTCGTTCCCCGAAAAGCGGCGTTATGAAGGGCACCGCACGCGTTCCGCGGTGTCACGGCGTCTACCGAACAGCCAACAAAAGGTATTGGACCCTCAGAGGCGAATCAAGCAGCGAGCACTGTCTGCTTGTGTGCGCGAGATGCACGATCATCGCATGACGCCAACTCGATCGGCCGCTATCAATTCGCCGCGTCCTTTTCCTCGATCGCGTGCTTCTCTTTCGTCTTCGCGACGGCGATCTCGAGCGCGGTTCGAATCTGCGCGACCAATTCGCGCATCGAGCGCAGCTTCGCCTGATCGCCGCCGCCCCTCGTCGCGATGAGCAAGAGCGCGGTCACCTGATCGGCGATCATTCCGAACTGGCCCTTGAGCAGCCCGACAAGTGGAGCTCCCGAGCGACGGATCTGCATCCCGAACTGAGCCGTGTTCTGCTGCGACCGAACGGCGATGCCCATGCGCTCCACGATCCCGTGGAGGCGCTGGAGCGCCGCGGTTGCCTCCTCGAGCGTTGCCATCTTCGCGAGGCCAGCACCATCGAGCTGCGGGCCACTAGACATGTCGAGTCACCGGACGCGCTCCATGCGCGGGTTTGGTTTGAGCGTACGTCCTGCTCTCGCGTGTGCTGCACCATCAAGGGTCACGACATCCGCAACGAACCCAAAGCGTCCACTCGTGAGCGCCGTGCCCACGCCGTACGCATCCACCGGCACGCCTTCGTCCTCGAACTCACGAATGCGCGCAATCGTGATCGAGCCCGACACGAGAACTTTGATGTCCCCGAACCCCTCCGCATCGAGGGCATTCCTGACGTTCCAGACGAGGTGCGAATTCACACCGGTCGGAACGAACCCACCCATCACGGGAATGATCGACTGGTCTACCAGATGCTCCGAGGTCGCGAGCTGCACGCCCCACACGCGGCTCTCCTGTGTGCGAGCGACGGCGAGCGCGGTGGCCACCGAGTCGTTGTCGTAGTCAACGGGCACCACGAGCAGCGTACGATCGGGCGTGTGTGCGAGGCACGCCCGTACGGCAGCAACGGTGTCGCCAAGGTACGCCGCGACGAGCGCGTGCGGTACGAGCATGAGTGCGGGTTGTGTCCGGGAGCTCTGTGCCGCACCGCTCAGCTGCATCGTCCCGCCGATCTGTGCCGCGACCGCATCGCCACGATGGAGCAGCCAGTGGTCGTTACGCGCCGGGAGTGTCATCACGGGTTTTGGGCGGGCCGCCTCCACGAGT
>Ga0207707_10000780_pt1 | contig 31368 bp, 53 predicted proteins | sample KBSC83BmetaG_FD_184336 | JGI IMG/M metagenome (GOLD analysis project Ga0207707, IMG submission 184336) | Corn rhizosphere microbial communities from Kellogg Biological Station, Michigan, USA - KBS C8-3B metaG (SPAdes) (version 2) | ecosystem: Host-associated > Plants > Roots > Rhizosphere ... | reverse complement strand
ATGACCCAAAATCCGTAAGCAGGATCGCCTTCCATGTCAGCCCTCAATTAAAATGCAGGATGAAAGCAGTAACCCACCCCGCTCCAAACCATCCAGCCAACGCACAGATCGGAATCCAGATCGCGAAATCCCAGAATTTCATCGGACGTTTCCAGATCATGATTGAGCCTTTAGTATTATCGCAATCATGAATGGGTCTTTCCCGTAGCTTGCCCACCATGCGATTTCATTTCCTGCGGCGTGCTGTTCTCTGTGATGCTTTCCGCACAACGGTAAAGCCCATCGATCGGATGACTTCTCCTGCATTCCTGTGGACCGTTTGCCATGGTTGATCGAACCAGCTCGGATATGCGCGGCTTCGGTCGAAGTGTTATCCCCACAAATGCAGCATGGAAGAGAACGCACGAAATCCAGGTGACGCTCGTCTCGCTGTCTCGGATCGCGCTGGCGAAGTGTCATGCGTGCATCTCAGGTTCGTGGAATGTCACGCCATGGTTTGCACCGAAGGCCGCGATCAGATCGATAAGCTCGGACATCTCGCTTTTCGATAAATCGGACGAGGAGCGTCCCAGATTGACAAATCCGGTGCCGTCAAGGTTCGGAACCATGCGAAGTTCTCGCTTCAAGGCGTCCAGAAAGATCATCTTCCAGTCATCGGCCGTCAGCTTGATCCCGTGCCATGGAATCTGCGTTGCAACATCGGTCAACATCGCCCACATCCGATCATTCTGAGGCAGCGAACGCTTGGGAGCCTTGAAGTCCACCCGCGTTCCTTCCGGCAGTTTCGCGGCCCAATGAGCAGCGCGCCGGCGGATTTCGGGGGAGACAAGGACAAGCGTTGCTCGGGTCATCCGGCCATCCTCATGTCGTCGCCGGACTCCTGCGTTCGAAGCGCGGTCAAGTGCTCCTTGCAGATGCCTCGGAACATATCCTGCCAATCGGACTTGAAGTCAGCCACGCGAGCGATGGTGTTTTCATCCTTCATCCACGACAGGAACGTCTTGGAGTCGGCGAAGGCATGGGCTTCTTTCTGCAACTGAGCGAACAGCGGGCGTTGATCCGAAACGCGAAGCTTCTTTGACGACTCCGAATGTGGTATGTTGTCGATGACCTCGCCGTGCTCGTCATACTCAGCCGATGGCAGAATATCCGTGGCTCTGGTGACGTGCGGATTGGGGCGTTTGAAATCGTCGGCCTCGTCCTCGGAGTAAAGGTCGCCATGAACGGCCAGAAGCTTGAGGATCACGCGGTCTTTCGCGCGCTTCTCAGCCATCGCGACCGGATACGCATTCTTGTTGTTCTTCGGCGCGGCCTCGCCATAGGAATATTCGACGCGCTGGCCAAGCTTGCCGCTCACCAGGATGACGACATGACCGCCCGCGAGATCGCAAAGGCTGAGTTCGGGCCGGTCCCAAACGACGCCCTGCTCGGCAGCGACACGCTCAAGAGCCTTGTGCTTCACAACCCATGTCGAGCCGTGAACCTCCCAGATTTCATCGCTGTCGATTGAGTACTTTGACATGAACTCCATAACGGCTTTGCTTGGCTTGCCCATCACGCGGCTTCCTTGGTTGCGATCGCGCTCAACAAAAGGTTCAGCTTCAGAGCCGCCGCCCGCAGATCAGCAAGCTCTTGCGCGCCAAATTCCCTCCGGCGCCAGGGTGCATTGATCCAGACATCCGCGAGATCGGTTGCGTTATCGAGAAGGCCGAATGTCATTTGAGCGATGTCATTCATCACACTCTCCTCATGCACTCGCGCAATATTTCTAAATCCCGCTCAAAGCTGTCCGGCGCGAAGAACTCCCTTAGGAGTCTGTCCACGATCTGATCGGTTTCGCGGTCGTAGAAAGGCTTGATCTCCCGCGCGATCTCGTTGACGTGCTGCTCGTGCGACAAGATGATGGGATCGGTCACGACGCCTTCTCCATCATCGCGCGCATGAAGTAGATTTCATCTTCAATGCATTCTTGAATTTCGCAGGCGAGAGTGGTTCTCGCGGCCTCTGTGTTCAGGTCTGGCTCATCCGACAAGAATGCGGAGGCCAGCTCGTAGCATTTGGGATCGAAGGATTTGATGCGGCTTGCCATGGCGATCACTCCGCTGCGTCCATTGCGAGCGCGTCCTGCGCCTCGTGGATGATCTCTTGCGTGATGTCCTCAATGGAATCGCCGTCAACGAACTTGACGAACGCAATGCCCTTCCTGCCCTCGGCAAGAATGGTGCGGACTTCAGAGACGATGCCCCGGCGGGTTTCTTCGGGATTGACGATCGCTTCCCGGCCGTCACGGCCGTAGTCAATCATGAGAATGTAGAATTGCATGGCGTGCTCCCGTGTTCGATGGGAGCACTTTAGTCCAGCTAAAATTTCACGTCAACTAAAATTTTTATTCAGGCTAAAATAGCTGCTACCGTCTGCCATATTCCCTTTGGATATTGGTCTGGATCACATACTAAGAGATCAATCGGATGAACCTTCAGAACGCGCGCAATTGCTTCTAGGTTGGCTTGGGAATATCCGGTATTGGCATTTTCGATCTGGGAAATAGTAGCTGTGGATAGCCCTACAGCCTCAGCTAGGCTGGTTTGGCTCATTTTCCGATGCTTTCGCCATTTCTGAATGAACGTGCGCTGCAGCACGGGAGCTACGGGTTCGGCTGGTTTTCGCTGAGATGTTGCCTTTTTACTCATACTAAAGTGTCGATGGATGGTTTCCGCCTGTCCATCCAGTGGAACTAAAATTTTCACTTGTGCTAAAGTTTTAGCTGGGCTAAAAGCTTTAGTCATGAAGCTATCCGAATATTTGGAACTGCATGGCATCAAACGGGGCGAATTCGCGTCGTCTATCGGTGTAACGGGCGGGTGGATTACATCGCTTTGTGATGGAAGCGGATGGCCCTCCCGCGAGGTCGCAGAGCGCATTGCGAGGGCTACCGAAGGCGCCGTGACCGCGGATGACTTTCTTGTTTTGGAAAATCCCGAGGCCCGCGCATGCTGACGCGTCGGGAAAACGATAATCTTCGCCATGGCTGTCCCCCGCAACACACAGCGTCAGGTTGCCGCGGGGATAGCTTAATCCCGTCACAGGTTTGTCGCAATCACAAATTGTGTCGGGAACCGGACAAAGATAATTTTCCCTCCGGGGAATATCTCTCAAGGCTTAGTCCTTCCCCTTCTTTTTTCATCAATGAGCCTACCGAACCGTTCTTCGTGCGGCGTCCCCTCGCGCAAGCGATCCTGGATGTCTGCGCGATCATCGCTGTTGGGATTCTTGCTGGTGTCACCATGGGCGGGGCGGTTCTCGTTTTGTTTGTCCATTTTTAAGTACCGCAAGACATTCGCTGTTAGCGCAGCGAGTGAAATGAAACTGAGTTCGTCTTCCATGTCGATCAACAAAACATGGAAGGATTTGCAAAGGTGAAAAAGGATTCTGCGATGTCTGATGCGGCGTATCTCGATCAGGCTGTCCAATGGTCCAGGGATTTAACTCGCATGAAAGCGAGGGGGCCAGGCGACACAGAAAATGCAATGCGTCAAATCGAACGTGAATACGGAATTGATTACGGTTTCCTTTGGTCTCTTCGATATCGCCGGGAGCGCTTAAGGATAATCAGCATCTCAGTCTATGAGAGCATCAAGGCGGCTTATCGCACAGAATGTGCACGACAAATGCAAAAGCTGGAAAATGATCTTGCAAGAACCGAAAAAATCGTCGGGCCTAATAGCAATGCTGTTCGCACGGCTAAGGCTATTCTTGGCTCGGAATCTATCTCGCAAAGCGAGACAGCATCGTCGTCGGCAGAAAGCGACTGAACGTTATCTGAGAATGCTGTTGGAAGTGCGTCAACATCATAAATTTCCATCATGAGGGGCTTAAATGACATTGGCGCTGCATCACTCGCCGACCAAAACTGAAGTTGAAGCACTTGAGCGAAGGAGAAAATTCAGAGCTAGAATTGAGGAGCTTGCAAGCAGGATTGCTGTTGCTCCTATTGTTGAAGTTATCAAGCCTAAGATCGCTCCTGTCTCCTCTTTACGGGACTGGATCTTTGTCGCGAGTGGTGGGGACGCGACTGTCCCGAATGCTACAAAATCCATTCAGTTAGCTGTCTGCCGGGAGTTCAAGATCAATCGAAACGGACTACTGAGCATCCGGCGAACGGCTGATTTGATACTTCCGCGTCATATCTCGATGTGGCTTTGCAAGCATTTCACGCATCGGTCGCTTCCGGAAATCGGCAGGCTTCACGGGGGCAGGGACCATACTACCGTGCTCTATGCAGTGCGGAAGATCGATGACCTTCTTGCGCAGAATGATCAATTGGCTGCGCGGATTCAGAACCTCCGGGCTCAACTGGAGGCCTATTTCAATGAGTAACAACATCACATGGCCTCAAGAGAGAGTTGATCGCCTTCTGTCGCTGTTCGGCGAAGGTCTCTCATGCTCGATGATGGCATTGGAACTAGGTGACGGCATGACGCGCAACGCGATCATCGGCAAGCTGAGCCGAATGGGACTTTCCAATCCAAAGCCCGCAAAGACGTTACGGCCGCCCGTCAAGGCTCAGGCCCCAAAGCCTCAGCCGAGGATCAGGATAAGACTTCCTGAAAAGGTGCCTGATGTCCGCATGGTCGAAAAGAGCTCACGGAAGCTCACGCTATCGGATTTGGAGGCAGATGATTGCCGCTGGCCCTTTGGCGACAAGGAATTCACGTTCTGCGGCCATCGCCAGCTTGAGGGCTCGAGCTATTGCGCGGCTCATTTCAGGCTATCGTTTCGGCTGAATTACCGGGAGGCAGCATGAAACCTATTGCAAAGCAATACCAGGAGACGCTTGCGGCTGCCCGGAGATGCAAACCTAGATCGGAGCGCAAGACCGTCCTGACAAGACGGCTGGTGGATTTGATGACTAGACAGCTCCGGAAAGAGATCAAAGTCAAATGATCGCGCATCTTTATATAATTTCTGAAGGTCCGGATGGTCCCGTTAAAATAGGACGGACCATTTCAGCTCCGAGTGCGCGTCTGGCGAGTCTTCAAACCGGCAATCCTCGTCCTCTTCATATTTATAGGTCTTATGTATTGCCTTGCGACGAGGTTATTGCGGCTGAACGAGAACTCCATGAAGAACTTAATCTTTTTGGCCTTATTGGAGAATGGTTTGAGATTCCAGAGAGCTTCATCGACCGCTATATGCCTGACTTTTTTTTATCTAATGGATTTGAGCCGCTGCGATGAGCAAACGAGATCTTTGGATGCCTCTTTACGTTGGCGATTACCTCGCTGACACAGGGCATCTGACGACAATTCAGCACGGAGCGTATTTGCTCCTGCTCATGCACTATTGGCGCAAGCGAGAGCTTCCTGAGGATGACAAGCAATTGGCAGCAATTGCTAAGCTAAAGCTACGCAATTGGTTGGAAGAGAAGGAAACATTACAGGCCTTTTTTTTACATGGCTGGAAGCACAAACGGATCGAAGCTGAGCTGCGAAAGCGCGCAGAAATCTCTGAAAAAAGAGCGGCGGCAGGTTTCAGAGGAGGCTCTAAGTCTATGATGAATCGATCCATAGCTGAAGCAAATGCTAGAGTTTGCTCAAGCATGACACATACACATAAGAATAGAACTACTACTGAGTATGAGGATACAGCCAAGGGGTCTGGCAAAGGGAGCACGACGCACGAGCTCGGTGCTATCATCAAACAGCGAGGATGGGCTTGATGTGGACTGTGATCTCACAATCTCCCTCCGACGAATTACCGCACACGTCATCGCATACCGTTTCCAACTTGAGAATGAGAGGCACGACCAAATGAATCGAATGCTTGAGAAACTAACCATGGCCTCCGAAGTGGCTCCGCGCCAAGCGGCCAAGATCGAGGCGAGGGCTGACAAGATCATCGCCCGGGAGTCCAAGATCGAGCACGCTACCGATCTGGCGTTCACTCCCCATGAAATGCTCCTGGATCAGGCAGAGGCGGGCCTGGATGCGGTTGAGCATGCCTTGGCTACCATGAGCAACAATCCCCCTTTGGACGACTCTGGCACCTCTCTCAACGGCGGCTCTCGCGCGTCCATTGAGCTCGCCAAATCAAGCGGCGCCGGACTACTGGCCCAAGCAGCGAAGGATACGCAGGCCCATGGATGACTACAACGCAGCCGCGCAAACCCTGATTGCTAGGCTAAATGCTCCGGCGCAGTTTCACTCGGTCTGGATCAGAACTCAAGTCGATGAAGAAACCGGCGAGTTCAAGAAGTACCTGTGTGTGAGCATCCGACCGGGTAAAAAGGTCAATGTACCGTCCGAGCACATGGGCATTCCCGTGGTGCTGGTGCCTTGGCCGAAGGGGTCGTGATGGCAATCAAACTCCTTAGGCAGCCCGCAAATCCGCTTCCGCTCGGAGCCAAGCGCTTTCTGGAACTGGAGCAAAAGGTTTCCGACATCGAAAAGACCATGGAGATCATGCGGGAAATGCTTCACGTAAACAATGAGACTTTGCAGTCAATCATGGACGCGATTGAGAGAGAAAATGCCCGCTCGAGTTAATAAAATTAGGCATGATGAAAACACTCGCGCCAAGATCAAGGTTGCCGAGCTGATCAATCGTTTCCACAAGCATTTCATGGGCGAATGCGAATTAACGCCGACCCAAGTCCAGGCCGGTAAGATATTATTGGATCGCGCATTGCCAATCCTACAGTCAGTTGAAATTTCAGGTGAAATTACAACGAACAAGGTTATCCGGACGCCGCCTCCGGTTAACGAAATCGCGGCATGGCAAAAACAATACTCCGATCAACTACCTAACCAGAAGGATTTGAACTGATGCCCCTCAAGAAATCGACTTCCAAGAAAGCGTTCAAGTCAAACATTCGCGCCGAGGTCAAAGCTGGCAAGCCGGTCAAGCAGGCGGTTGCAATCGCCTATAGCGAAAAGCGAGCGGCCGAACGCAAGAAATGACCAAGTACACCAAATCAGAGGTCGGTTACTCCTATGGCAAGCCGCATGCTCATTGCGGGCTCTGCGAGCACTATCGCGCCGGTAGTTGCGAGATCGTGCAGGGGGATATCAGGCCGGACTATTGGTGTGAGAAGTTCAAGAAGGGTCTGCGTCAGACCATTGAGGCAGCAGTCAGCCGAGCCTCCCATTACTCATGAGTATGACCCGCGCTGAAGCCCAAGAACGACTGCGCAAGATCCAGCGCGCTTTGCAATCGAACCCTGGCTATTGCGAGCCGATGTCCGAGCTTGAGATCGAGGGCTGGCTGGAACTGCTCGAGGCACTTCAATTGTTGAAAGAGGATGCTGATGTCTGAAATGCTTGATCGGGTAGAGATGGCTATTGATCGATGCGGTCAAGAGCGAGGCTGTCGAGTCCATCCTTCCTTGGCCAAACATTTCGCAAGGGCTGTGGTAGAGGCCATGAGGGAGCCGACGGCGGCGATGATTGAGGGGGCAGATGCTTATGATCGAAAGACAGATCAGTGGTGCGCATCAGGTCAAGAGCATTGGGATGCCATGATCGATGCCGCCCTCAAAGACTGAGCCTAAACAGGAGATCATCTGGGACAGCCAGCCCAAGCAGTCTGCCTTCATTGCATGTCCTGCTGATGACGTAGCGTTCGGAGGAGCTAGAGGAGGGGGCAAGTCAGACGGGGTTATCGGGGATTGGGCATCACACGAGGACATCTATCATGAGCATGCAATCGGCCTCGCGCTCCGCAGAGAACGCACGCAACTTATTGAACTTATTGAAAGAGCGAAACAAATACTTCTCCCGATTGGCCACAAATGGCATGAGCAAGATAAGTATTTCCGCGGGCCAATGGGCGGCCGCCTTCGATTCGCATATCTCGAAAATGACAGCGACGCAGACGCCTACCAAGGCCACGGATACACCCGCATCTACTTCGAAGAAGTAGGAACATTCCCATCTGAAAGCCCTGTTGCCAAACTGACTGCAACGCTTCGCAGCGGTCACGGGGTTCCCTGCCAGATGAAATCCACCTGCAACCCTGGTGGGCCTGGCCATCAATGGGTCAAGGCCCGCTACCGGCTGGATACTCATCCCCAGGGCATGGAAATCTTCCGTTTTGAGTATATCAACCCATTCAACAAGAAGAAGATTGAAAAGACGCGAGTATTCATTCCGTCAAAAGTGGTGGATAACAAGTATTTGGGCGACGACTATGTTGCCAATTTGTTTCAGGTGGGGTCGGAAAATCTAGTAAAAGCTTGGCTGACAGGTGATTGGTCAGTCATCGAAGGCGCATTCTTTCCCGAATGGAGCACTGAGAAGCATGTTCTCCGGCCTTTTGAGATTCCAGCGTCATGGACGCGTTTTCGCTCTGGTGATTGGGGATCGGCAAAGCCCTTCAGCATCGGCTGGTGGGCGGTTGTCGGAGACGATTTTCACCTATCGGACGGCGGACGGAAAGACATTCTTCCACGCGGATCAATGGTTCGCTACCGGGAATGGTATGGCGCCAGCGCTCCCAACATCGGCCTCAAACTTACAGCAGAAGCGGTAGCCGATGGCATCCGCGAGCGAGAGGTTCATGAACCGCGTGGGCTCGAAGGTGAACCGGCGATCTCATACGGGGTGCTTGATCCCAATGCATTCGCATCGGACGGCGGCCCCTCGATTGGCGAGCGTATGGCCTCCCGTAAGATATATTTCAGACGGGCAGACAACGCACGTACGGCTGCCCGAGGCGCTATGGGTGGGTGGGACCAAGTACGTGCCCGCCTCGTGGGCGACGGAGAGCGTCCCATGATTTATTTCTTCTCGACCTGCCGGGACACCATCAGAACTTTACCTGCGCTCCAGCACGATCCTGTCAAGGCTGAGGACGTGGATACGGAGAGCGAAGATCATGCTCCCGACGAAATCCGATATGCCTGCATGTCGCGTCCGTACATCAAGGATGTGAGCAAGAAGGCGCTTGGCAAACTGCTGATGGTAGGACCTGGCAATCAGGTCAGCCTTGATGATCTCTGGGAGCAGCCGGAAGCCAGAAGGAACGGGCGGATATGATGGCGTCGCCATTCTGCAATTGTGCGTATTGCAATGATACAGGGAAACTTAACATCGGTTGGATCATGCCGTATGCGAATGCTATTCCAGTTTATCCGGGCGAACCATGCCCGATGTGTAGACCAAAGGCTGATCATCTCGCCAACGAAGACATCCAGCAAGGTCTGGAAATGAGCAAGAAGCCATGAGGATACTTGATATCGTCAAATACGATCTTCGAGATGTGCGCGATCTGATCGCTTCTGACTTGAAAGATATTCGCAAGCGAGATCGTTTGGAGGCGCGCCACAGGTTGAAGCATTTCCAAACTGGAATGGCTAGCTTGGAAGCTAGTCTCAATTATAACTTGATGTATGGCAATTCAAATGGCGATGGTCTTGCTGATTTATTGAGGGATCAGCCTTGATGGCCATCGCTATCACCAAAAATCAAGAGATGGCAGCTCATTGGAAATCCCAGATCGAGCAGGTCGATAAGGCCACAAACCGCTGGCATAAACGCGGTGACAAGATCATCAAGCATTTCCGGGATGAGCGGGAAGAACGTGACGTTGGGGTTGCCAAGCGCCTGAACTTGTTCTGGGCCAATACGCAGACCAAGAAATCCGCCATCTACTCCAAGCTTCCGGTTCCGATCTGCGAACGGCGGTTTTTGGACAAGGACACAACCGGACGGGTGGCGTCGACCATCCTTGAGCGTGCATTGCGGTATGAACTGCCAACTAGCGGTTTTCATGCGGCGCTTAAGCGCTGCCGGACCGATTATATGCTTCCCGGACGTGGCCAAGTTTGGGTGCGCTATAATCCCAAGTTTGGGGCGCCGATCAGCCCTCCTCAGAAGGCCAACAACGATATCGAGATCAATGGCGAGTTGGTTGATGAGAAGGAAGAACAGGCCGAGGAAGCTCAACAGCGCGAGTTCCTGAGCGAAAGCCTCGGCATCGATTACGTCCATTGGAAGGACTATTACACATTTCCCGCCGGCGCACGCATTGAAGAAGAGATCGAGGGGAAAGGACGCAGGCTCTATCTTAGCCGGCAGGATCTGATCGACAATTTCGGGGAGAAGATCGGCAAGAAGATCGAGCTCGATCACAAGCCCAAGACCGATGCTAACCAGGGCGGGGAAAGCACGCTATCTGGCCAGGATGGCATGCAGGCGACGGTCTATGAAATCTGGTGGAAGCCCACCCGCAAGGTCTACTTCATTGCGAAGTCCTATGAGGAGATTTGCAAGGAAGAGGATGATCCCTTGCATCTTGAGGGCTTCTTCCCGTGTCCGGAACCATGGTCCGCCACCATGACGAACGACACACTGATTCCGGTTCCCGATTATGTGGAGAGCCAGGATCAGTACATGCAGATCGATGACCTTTCCAAGCGCATCGATATCCTGACGGAATCCTGCAAGGTTGTTGGCGTTTATGATGCTTCCTCGGAGGGCCTGAAGCGCATCTTCCAGGAAGCACAAGAGCCCAATCTGATCCCTGTGAATAGCTGGGCCATGTTTGCCGAAAAGGGCGGACTGAAAGGGGCAATAGATTGGGTGCCGATCGAGCAGATTTCCAAAACCCTGCAAATCCTGATCGAGGTTCGGGCCAAGATCATTGAGGATTTGGACCGCACAACAGGGATCTCCGACATTCTCCGCGGTACATCGGACGCCCGGGAAACCATGGGCGCGCAGCGGCTCAAGACCAACAATGCGAATACTCGGCTTCAGGACGAGCAGGACGAAGCCGCCCGGTTCTGTAGAGATATCATCTGCATCATGGGCGAGATCGTCTCAGAGCATTTCGACCCGGCGACGCTCATCCAAGTTTCAGGGGCGATGTACGATGAAGGATTAGACCCCCCGGACTTGCCTCCGGTTGCTAATCAGCAACCCCCACTGACGGGTCAGAACGGGGGACCTCCTTTACCGTCGCAGCCTGGTCCGGGTATTGCCTCCCCACCGGCTCCGATGCCCCCACAGGCTGCGCCGTCCGTGCCTGCGCCTGTGGGGCCGCAATCCGAGCCGCCTGAGATGAAACAGGCTCGCAAAGACAAGATGCTTGCCGATGCGATCATGTTGCTCAAGAACGATAAGCTTCGTGGCTTCAGAATCGACATCGAGACGGACTCAACGGTTGCTGGCAATGCCGAGCAGGAGAAGGAACAGCGGATACAGTTTGTGGAAGGTGTGACCAAGTTCATCGAAACGGCAGGCCAAGTCACGGCACAGGTTCCCGAATTTGCTCCATTAGCCGCCAAGATGCTTCAGTTTGCAGTGCGGGGCTTCAGGGTAGGTCGGGATCTTGAGACAGCCATTGAGGAGTTCAGCGAGAAGGCTGAACAGCATGCCAAGGATCAGGCTGCCAATCCAAAACCTGATCCTGAGATGCAGAAAGCCCAAGCCGAAATCGAGCGGGTCAAGATCGAGAACCAGGGTGAGCAGTACAATAACCAGGCCAACATGCAGATCAAGAGCATGGAAGTCCGCATGAAGGAAATGGAAATTCAGATTGCGCAGATCAAGGCGGGTGCAGAAGTTGAGGCAAATCGGCTGGAGGCTGAAAAGCAGCAACGGGATAACCATTTTGAGACGCTGAAGCACGAGCGGGATAAGGAGCGAACCGAACTGGAGCACAAACGCGCTCTTGAGCTCGGCGAGCATCAGCACAAGATCAAAATGAGCGAGAGTTCAAAGTCGAATGGTGCGGCGCACTAATGCAGAGGATGTGTAAATCCTGCGGCAAATGGCATGACCTTGACGAGCCATGGCCATGTGCCCTGCCCAGTAAATCCCGCGCGTTTTACGTGATTTCAGACACTATGGAACCCGCCAAGCACATGGGGACGGGTCAGATATTGGATAGCAAAGCTAAATTCCGGCAGGCCACAAGGGCCTCGGGATGCATCGAGCTCGGCAATGAACCGATCAAGGCACGGGCACCCATTCCTCTCGATCGGAGAGCCCGTCGCGAGGCAATCAAGCAATCCATCTATCATCTCAGGAACAAGAGTTAACACCCCCGGCAAATGGCCGGAGGTGCAGGGGGATATGGCGGCAGGTCCTCAACTTGAGAAGTTTCAGCGAAACGGATGAGGGGCGAAATTTCCACCTCCGGCCAGCAGCGTAAGTGCGCCGATGATGCAAAGGAGCAATACAATAAACCAGATTCCTTGCTCCAACCGTGCAGGAATTGGTGTGACGAAAGTCTTGATCCCATAGAGAACAAGCCAGATCACACCAGCCAGACAAATGATTCCGATCAGCAGCCATAGAATATTGATAGCCATGCCGATCATGATGGATTATCCGGTAGCTTTGAACGGCTCAACCGGCTCGACAACCGGCTCTGGCTTGACGCCATCCATCCGGTCCGCGAGCGCCTTGATGGCCTCCCAATGCATTCGGAGAGTTCTCTGGATGCCTCCCGTGGAGCTGACATCCAGCGGCGCATCTACTTGGGAATGCTTGCGATGAATGGCCTCGATCTGAGCATTGGCAGAATTGGGGTCTTTCTTGTCAGCCATGGGACACTCCTGTGTGTGTATAGCCGTAATAGACATCGGAACCAATTGTTCCCAATATGTGGTGGATAACTCCTGAATTGTTTTAGGCGAAGTAATCGGGGAGGATATTACTTCGAATATTCAATATTCGGCGGGAGCGAATGGAATTAGCTGACCAACAAGCTTCTGAGAATGAAGGCCAGGTTTCCGGCGCGGAAATCCCCGTTGGTGATGCGGCGGGGAAATCGGGCGAGATTGTCACCCCGGTCTCGCCCGATAAGCCGCTCTCGCTTCGCGATCAGATCGTCAAGAATGTCGAGACCATCCGTACTGAGGAAGCCAAGCGCGCCCGGGCGGCAGATGGGAAATTCACGAAATTAGAGGATGGCGCGAAAGAACCCGCGACTCCTCCTGACAATCCGAAGCCTGACGCGAATGCGCAACCCGCAGATTCAAAACCTGTCGGACCGCCCTCCGGATGGTCGAAGGAAGCCAAAGCCATTTGGGATCAACTGCCAGAGGCAGTAAAGGCGGATGCGGTCAGACGCGAAGCTGAGGTTTCAAAGGGATTCGACGAGTATCGAACCAAAACCGCTCAACTCACGGAAATCTCGCAAGCCATCGATCCGATCCGGCCAATTCTTCAGCAGAATGGCATTCAATCGGATGCGCAAGCCGTCAAAAGGCTTCTGGAATGGGAAGGTTCGTTCCGCAATCCGCAAACCCGGATGCAGGCGTTCCACAATCTTGCGAGGCAGTACCAAGTTGATCTTTCAACATTGGTCCCGAGTTCACCTGGAACGCCATCAGCGGCGCAGGATATCCCCGAGCCCTTGCGGCCGGTAATCGATCAGTTCGGACAAGTTCAGCAAACCGCGCAAGATGCGCTTCAGAGGGTTCAAACCTTCGAGCAGCAGCAGATCGCACGAGAGCTGACGGCGTTTGCTGGCTCGCATCCTCACTTCGAGGCTGTGCGCGGCCAGATGGGAAAGCTTATGACGGCTGGAATAGCTGCCGATCTTGAGGACGCCTATCAAAAGGCGATTTCGCTTGACCCCACCATTTCGTCTCAAATCCGAGCCGATGAGGAACGCACGAAAGCCGACGAACTGGCGAAAGCCAATGCAGAGAAAGCCCGCAACGCTCAACGCGCGGCGATCTCTCCCACCTCACGCCCGCCACAGGGCGTAAGTGGACAGCCGCCGAAGAAACAGGGCGTGAGGGATTCAATCCTCGCATCTGTACAGCAGCTCCGGGAGGAACAACGGGCCTAACCCAAAGGGGTAGGCCATGGCCTTTCCGAATCTCTCTGAAATCGTGACGACCACGCTTCGGTCGCGCACCGGCGAACTTGCCGACAACATGAGCCGCAACAACGCGTTGCTGGCTCGCCTCTCTCGCCGGGGTCGTATCAAGACCTTCTCTGGCGGGCGAACTATCGTCCAGGAATTGAACTACGCCAACAACCAGACGTTCCAGTGGTATTCGGGCTACCAAACCCTGAATATCGCGCCGTCCCAGACCTTCTCGGCTGCGGAATTTCCCATCCGTCAATCCGCGGTGGCGGTCTCGATCTCCGGGCTGGAAGAACTCCAGAACTCGGGGGAAGAAGCAATCATCGACCTTCTCGAATCCCGTATCGAGAACGCCGAAGACACCTTCATGAACGGCATGTCGCAGGGCATCTATGGTGACGGCACGGTCACCGGCTCCTGCAATGGCCTTCAGCTTCTCGTGGCGAATGCTCCTACTTCCGGCATCGTCGGCGGTATCGATCGTGCAACGTGGACGTTCTGGCAGAACCAGGCCTATGGCGCTGTCACCAATGGCGGTGCCGCGGCAACCGCAGCCAATATCCAACAATATATGGATACGCTGTGGGTCACCCTGGTTCGGGGGCGTGATGCCCCTGACCTGATCGTCGCGGACAACAATTTCTACAAGCTCTACTGGCAGAGCTTGCAGGCCATCCAGCGCATTGCGACCGAAAACGGCACGGGTGAGTTTGGAGCCCTCGGCTATCAAACCCTGAAATACAACACGGCTGACGTTGTTCTTGATGGCGGCTTTCAGGGCTTCTCCACCGATCCATTCCCGGGCGAGCTCTCCTCGACCGCGACGGGTCTGGGTGGTGCGCCGGCCAACTCGATGTACTTCCTCAACACCAAGTACCTCCATTGGCGTCCCCATGCTCGCCGCAACATGGTCCCGCTCGATCCCGACCGCTTCTCCGTCAACCAAGACGCGATGGTGAAGCTGATGGGCTGGGCCGGAAACATGACCCTCTCGAATGCCTTCCTTCAGGGCGTTCTCATCAACACGTAAGGAGCCACGTCAATGGTTGCATATGCTGCTCAAAGCATTGAGGGCGTGGATGTCACTGGCATCTACACCATCTATAATCAGGCGTCGGCTCAATCGGCCACCAACTCGCCTGATTATCCGGCCCTCCCGTTCAAGCTCGGAACGCAGATCGTCGCTACCGATGGCTCGCGGTGGATCTTCGCCGACTCCACTACCACGATCGCCAACGGTGCTGTTGTCGCCATCAACTCGACCTTTCGCGCGACTGCGATCGGGGGAGCGGGTGCGGCAACGGCCGTTCCGGAAGCCCTCGCCATGCAGATCGGGTTCTACCAGAACTCGACCTCACTGACGACGGGACAAGCTGCCTGGTTCATGATCCAGGGCGTTCCGACGCTTCTGGTGGCTTCGGCCGGCGTCTCTGTCACTCTCTATAGTTCTGATACGGCTGGTACTCTGACGGGCGCGACCAATACGGTTTCGCACTATCAGATCAGCGGCATCACCTGCGTCGTGACGGCCTCTGGCTCGACTGCTTCCCTGACCTCCTGCGTTGCGAACTCGGTTTCTGTCCGTAAGCCGCTCGCGGGTAGCTAGTGAAGCAGTCGATCTTCATCGGATATGACCCCCGGCAGGCAGAAGCATTTGCTGTCTGCCGGGATTCCATTCGTAAACGGCTTAACCTGCCGATACCGATCTATGGGCTCGTGCTGGATAAGCTGCGGGCGGATGGACTCTATTCGCGGAAGACGGAAAGACGCGGTGAACAGCTCTGGGACAATATCTCAGGCGCTCCGATGTCAACCGAGTTTGCTATTAGCCGGTTTCTTGTTCCTCATCTTTCAAAGGGAGGACAGGCGCTGTTCCTCGATTGCGACATGATGGCCCGCTGCCGAAACTTCGCCGAGATCTTCGAGATCTGCGATCGGTCCAAGGCAGTGTGGTGCGTGAAACATGATTATCAGCCGACGCAAGCAATCAAAATGGATGGACAAGTCCAAACAAGATACGAGCGCAAGAACTGGTCATCGTTCATGATGTTCACTGATCATGTAGCCAACAAGACCTTGACGCCTGAAGTGGTGAACACGCTTCCAGGCCGTGATCTGCATCGGTTTTGCTGGCTCGAGGATGACGAAATCGGAGAATTGGGCTCTGAGTGGAATTTCCTTGTCGGGCATACCGATACGAACATCAATCCCAAGGTAGTTCATTTTACGGATGGCGGTCCATGGATGCCGGGCTATGAGAACGTTCCCTATGCCGATGAATGGTTCAGGGAGCGTGACCGATGGGCAGCGTAGCTGAATACGATCTCGGGAGAGCTCCGGCGACGTGGGACTTTTTACAGTTCCTCATCAACGCCAGACTGAGGTTTGGCAAATTCGATGTGTCGTTCCAGGATGGTCCTGCTGACGGCTTTCGGAAAGATGGCGCACCTCGGAGCATTTCTCAGAAAAGAGCCCTTTTCGAGAACGTGATGCTTCCAGCTTTGCAACTGATTGGAGCTGAGAAGGTCGATAAGCCTGGTGAAGGTGTAAGCTACTTTCAGATCGATGCTGTCAATGCAGTCAATCGGGGCAGGCCTATTCCTAAATGGGAAATTCCCGCTTCCGTGCTGGAGGAGTGCAAGCAGTATCTTGGCGAGCGTAAACCGCTGGTCATCACCCTTCGGGAGACGGACTACTATCCGGAACGCAACTCCAATCTATTAGCATGGCTTGAGTTCGCATCAACCGTAGATGACGTGATCTTCGTCCGGGATACCGCGAAGGCTGATGAGCCGCTTCCCTTCGAGACTTGTCCTCGCGCATCAAAGGATTTCCTGTTCCGTGCCGCGCTGATGTCTCTGGCGCGCTGCAATCTATTGGTGGGGAACGGTCCTGCTCTGATTGTTGAATATCTCGATGTGCCTTGGCTGATGTTCAACCCGCTTCGTCCGGAGCTCGATTACGCCCCTCTCAAAGAGGATTGGTGGGTCAACATGGTCGGGATTCCACCTGGCCAGCAATTTCCGTGGGCGAAAGAAAACCAGCGGATTATCTGGGAGCATGACAGCTTTCATGTAATTAAGTCTGCATGGGAATCCATCAAGGACATCCACCTTCTCCCTCCGATCCAGAGCTTTGCGGCCTGGAGCGAAGCAGATCGTTTCGAAAACATCAAATCTAATTGTAATCGCGTTGATCGGCGGTTGAGCGACGATATTCCAGCGCATGACCGGACGGCGGTGCTCGTGTGTTATGGCCCCTCCTTGAAGGACACATGGCATGCTGCGGCGGCGACTGATGGAGATATTTTCACTGTATCGGGCGCGCATGGGTATCTACTTGAAAGAGGAGTTGTTCCCTACGCGCAAATTGATTGCGATCCGAGGCCTCATAAAGCAGCGCAATTTGGAACGCCGCATCTCGGAGTGAAATACTGGCTCGGTTCCTGCGTTCATCCTGACTATCTTGATCGATTGACAGGATATTCGGTCTCGCTCTGGCATCTCCATAACGGTCCTGAGTCTGCTGAGAACATCTGGAGCATCATGCCCGATGCGTGGCTTTGCGTAGGGGGTGGAAGCGTAGGCCTTCGTTCTATTTCGCTGCTCTATACGCAGGGCTATCGGCATTTTGAGATCCACGGCATGGATTGCTCAATGGTGAAGGGCGAAACTTATGCAGGGGTTCATCTCGGAAAGAAGCAGGAAGTCACTCCGGTTCGCTGCGGTGAACGCTGGTTCGATTCCACGCTTCAACTGATCGATTACGCCCGGCAATTTCTGGACGATCTGAGGCTATGGGAAGGCGCGACGTTCCGTGTCCACGGAGATGGCTTGCTCGCGCACATGATTAACAATCGGGAGACTGCAAATGGATACCACTGAGTTTCGGCCGATGACGGGGATGGATCACAACTCCATCGCCTCTCAGGGTTATGGAATGGTTCAGTACGGACCGACCGATGACAAGCTGATTGTTGGCTTCTACAAGAAGTCCGTTCTCAACGCGGCTCGATCGCGGGACGAGGGCAAGCCGGTCTATGAAGGTCGGGACTTCGTGAAAATCCAGCATCCCGGTGAAACGCTGAATGTCGTGGATCGCCCGGCGCATGACGGCGACAAGCAGCGCTGGCCCCAGAAGTGGGATCAGTACATGCGGGGAGTGACCCAGATCCCGGATGGCGTCCCGCTCAATCAGCTCTTTCCGGACAAGCCGCAGATCATCGACATGATGCGCGGCTACAATATTCATACCGTTGAGCAGCTTTCGAACCTATCTGGAGAGGCTATTTCTACGGTCGGGATGGGCTGCCAGGAATGGGTCAATGCGGCTCAGCGCTATATGGAGCGGGTGGAGAAGGGCATCAACCATCATCAGTTCGAGAAGGAAATCAGCAAGCGCGACGTGCAAATCCAGACGCTAAACCGGCAGATCTCCGAATTGACTTCGCTGGTGCGCTCGCAGCAGAGCCAGCCGCCTACGGCAAGCACTGATTTCCAGACCATGCAGATCAATGCGACCCATCAGAGTAACGAGCCGTTCACGCCAGATGCGGCGCAGTTCCACACTGATCTCTCAGGTCAGACCCAAAAGGCCCGCGGATGGCCGAAGGGGAAACCCCGTGGTCCGCGCAAAATCCAGGAGCATTAAATGACCAAGACGCAAGATATGATGGGCCTCGGTTTCTCGTGGCCGCAGGCTCAGGCCCTTGGCGATACCTCGGTCACTATCACGGCTGCAGGCACGACTTCGACCGATGCCACCGTTTGCAACGCTCAGAATACGGTCTTCATCATGACCGCAAGCGGTTCTGATGGCGTTCGCATGAACTCGGCGGTTCCTCTGCTTACCCAGATTTGGGTCTGTAATACTGCGGCCGGAAACGGGAAGGTCTATCCCCACACGGGTGGCAAGGTAAACGGCGGATCGACCGATGCTGCCGAAACTTGCAACGCGACGACTGTGCAGATTTGGCAGCGAATCAATTCGACGGATTGGGTCGCCTGCCTCGGAGCCTGATCAATGGCGCAGTTGAACCTTTTGCAGATCGTTCAAGCCGTGACCGGAGAGCTTGGCCTTGTCCAGCCCTCCGTCGTCATTGGTGCGACCGACTTACAGACGCTTCAACTGTACAATCTTGTCAATCGATGTGGTGATAACCTCAAGCGAGATCACGACTGGACCGTATTGCAAACGCTGTTCACGCTCGATGTGACAGCGCCAACGGTAACCACAGGAAACCTGACCAACGGTTCCGCCGTCATCACCAACATTCCATCGACGGCGGCGATCACGGCCGAAACCTTTGTGGTGACGGGATCAGCCATTCCTGTAGCAGCTCGCGTGCTATCGGTGGATAGCGCAACGCAAGTCACCATGGATATGGTGGCGACCGGAACCGTCACGGGAACGACGCTTACCTTCGCAAAGGATACCTATCCAGAGAATGCCGACTTCGATCGGTTTCTGAATGGTACCGCTTGGGACAGAACCAATAGATGGGCCTTGCTTGGGCCTGACAGCCCACAACTGGATGAATACCATCGATCGGGTATCGTAACCACTGGACCGCGGAGACATTTCCGGCAAGTCGGGAATCTGGTCGCGGGCACGTATAGACTATGGCCACCTCCTGCGACCGTAGACACGCCATTTCAAATAGCATGGGAATATCTCTCCCTGGATTGGGTGCGCGTCCACGGAGGTTCTACGCTCGCTGCAAGCATGGTCAACGACGATGATACACCCTTGTTTGACAGCCAGGCTCTCATCCTAGGTACAAAGTGGCGCTTCCTTGAGGCCAAAGGCATTCCGACCGCTGCTTCAATGCAGGTCGAGTATCGAGACTATGTAGAACAGCTCAAGGCCCGTGACGGTGGAGCTCCAACCCTCAACATGGGCCGGAGGTTCGAACCATACCTGCTGTCTCCCTGGAATGTGCAGGACGCCAACTGGCCGGGGAATACCTGATGCGCGCAACCGTAGCGATGCAACAGAACCGGAAGACAGTCAACCAGTTCATGTCTGGGACTGGTAAAGCCTATCCGATGTCGATCCCGGCTTCCATCAAAGGCTGGGATGAAATTTCCTCCAAAGCCCAGATGGACCCGGATCATGCCGTTCAACTGGACAACTGGATTCCTCGGCCTGGATATCTCGAAATCCGACGTGGTTCTCGCTCATGGGCTTCGGGGATTGGCACGGCATCTTCCCCTGTTGAAACCATCATGGCGTACAATGCGCCGAACATCACCCACTCAAAGCTGTTCGCGATCGGAGGAGGGGCTGTTTATGACGCGACTGCCGGGGGTGTCGCGACGATTACGGCCATCACAGGGCTTTCGAGCAATCGCTGGCAGTATTGCAACTTTACAAACGCGGCTGTTGGAGCATGGCTCGTGGCTGCCGATGGCATCGATACCCCGATCATCTATGATGGTTCTACCTTCACCACCATGACGCTCACAGGCGTTTCGGCAAGCGATATTGCCTCGTGGACGGCATGGAAAGGACGGCTCTGGTGCACGCTCGTCAATTCAACCAATGTCGGCTATCTCGGCAATTCCGCTATTTCCGGAGCGGTGACGACGTTCGATCTCGGTCAACAATTGACGCGGGGCGGATACATCATTGCGATCTCGACATGGACGCAGGACTCAAAACAGACTGTTGATGAATACATTGCGTTCATTTCTTCCCGAGGACAAGTCGTCGTCTATCAGGGAACAGATCCGAGCACGGTTAACACCTTTGCTCTCGTTGGTGTTTACGACCTCGGCGCCCCGATCGGCAGGCGTTGCTTTCTTCGTATTTCAGGAAATCTCTGGATTATCTGCGTAGACGGCATTCTCCCGATGTCGGAGATGCTGACACAGGATCGTGCCGCGGCCGCCAAGGTCGCACCTACCACGATGATCCAGAATGCCATGATGACCTCTGCTCGTCTCTATAGCGCGAATTTCGGCTGGCAGTTCATCGAATACGCTAAGGGGCAATTGGCTATCCTCAACATTCCCCAGGTCGAAAACAATACTTCCGTTCAATATGTGATGAACACTCTGACCGGAGCTTGGTGCCAGTTCACCGGCATCAACGCGAACTGCTGGGAAGTGCTGAACGATATTCCGTATTTCGGGTCCAACGACGGTCGAATCTATCAATGGGATTATGGGGCAGGTGACTACATCGACAGCCTTGATTTTCCGATCACGGCAACGGTGCAGACCGCATTCAACTATTTCGATAGTCGGGGGCATCTCAAGCGCTGGACGATGGTCCGGCCGATCCTGACGACGGATGGCTCGGTGACACCGGGTGTCGGTTTGAACATCGACTTCGGCACAGATGCGCCGATTTCCATTCCCTCGACGGCCAGCACGGTTTCCGCACTCTGGGATGTCGCGATCTGGGATCAAGCGATCTGGCCGCTCAATTCGTCGCTGGTTGCGAACTGGACCACAGTTGAAGGTATCGGACAATGCTGCTCGATCCTTACCAAGGTTTCGACGGTCGATAACGGACAGGCGAACGGCGTCGTGCTTCAGTTGAATGGTTGGGATTTGATTGCCGAACCCGCTGCGGGGTTCTTCTGATGAAGGATCTCGTCCTCTGGCACGACATGGAAGTGGCGCAGTGGGCCTTCCAGACGTTTAACTTCCATCCCACTCAGTTTTGCATGGCAGTCGGCATTGCCGAACCTCCCAAGGGATTGGTGGCGGCTTGCCTCTTTCATGCCCACAACGGGCCGGATGTCGAGCTCTCTTACTATGGACCGAACACGCTCACGCTCAATCTCGTGAAGAGGCTGGCGAAGATTGCGGTGGAGTATCTTGGGGTCTCACGGATCACGGCGCGGACTTCTCGGTCCAACAAGACGATGACGCGCGGCATCAAGAAGATCGGCTTTGAATACGAAGGCATCCGCAAGTGCGGTTATGGGACTCAGGATGCCGTGATGTATGGCCTCTATGGCAAGAACCTCGCTCGTCTTGCGGGAAAGGCGCTGCATTAAATGAGTTTTAGCGCACCAAAGGCACCTGATCCAACGGCAACTGCAAACACGCAGCAGACCTACAATGTCAATGCTGCGACTGATCAGAACAAGATCAATTCCTACAATCAGTCGAATCCGTTCGGCTCGATCAACTATGTCGCTGATGCAAACAGTCCCTCCGGTTACTCCCTGAAAACCAGTCTGAGCCCTGAACAGCAGGGGCTCTATAATCAGTTTACTGGCACGCAGGGCATGTTTGGTGCGGCAGCACCGGGTTTGATTCAGAAGGCCGCAGATTTCTATGGAACCACACCTAATCTCGATAATTCTGCTGTCACGAAACAGTTGAATGAATGGCAGCAGAAATATCAGCAACCGATTTTCAATCAACAGGATTCCAATCTCGAAGCTCAGTTGCGCAGCCAAGGCCTCACGCCGGGCTCTGAAGCCTACAACAATGCAAAGAACCTGCTCGCGCGCAATCAGGGCGATGTCACTAATCAATACATGACGATGAATCAGGGGCAAAGCTTCGATCAACTATTGAAGCAATTTCAAGCCAATCAGAGTCAAGCGGGCAATGAAGCCACGCTGGGCCAAGGCATGTTCGCGGCTTCTGCACCACAGGGACCGACACAACTTCAGACACCTACAGCTCAGATTCAGCCGGCGAATTATCAGGGTGCTGTGCAGGCGAACTACGAACAGCAAATGAAGAACTATGAGAACACCTGGAACAATATCGGCAAGTTAGGGACTGCGGGTGTTGGTCTGGCCATGGCTCCAATGAGCGGTGGTACATCTTTGTTGGGTGGGATGTTCGGCGGATCGTCAGGCGCTTCGCCCTTTATTTCTGGCTCCTATAACTACGGTGGTGTTCAGGTTCCTCAAGTCGGAGGAGGATGGTCCATTGCCTCCTGATTTTTTCCAGTCCTCTCCCAATTTCGTTAATCCGTCATATGCGACGCCTGAACAACTTGCGCAGCAGAGGGCCTATGCGACCGAACTCACGAAACGCAGCGGTGAGAATGTCAATCGTCCGACTGGCGCTCTTGCAAATGTCATCACTGCTTTGACAGCGGGTTTAACTAGAAACAATGCGGATGCTATCCAACAGCAAGCCGCTGCACAAAATTCGCGTGATATCAGCGCAATCGCTACTCAACTGCAAAATGGCCAGAAGCCTGATGCAGATACCATGGCGCGGGTCTATGCCAATCCGATGGCGGCGCCAGAACATCGGGCAATGCTTTCCAAACTGTTGACACCCGAACTGATCACTTCGGGATATGGACAACCCGGTTATGCATCGCCGGGAACGGGTGTTAATGCTCCGCCGATCAAGGGTGCCTACACGCCTTCGGCCACGGTCAGCCAGGCCGCAGAAGGTGTCAGCACATCTGGTCCCCAACCGGCTCCCACCATCCAAAGAGCACCCCTCGATGCTGTTAGTCCCAAGGGTGGCATCTTTGGCGGCATGAACTCAAGCCCTGTGGGTTGGAATGGACCAGCGCCGGGCGGGCAGGCGCCTGGTGCGGGTTCTCCCCCTGCGCCTGTCGCGCCAACTGGTAACGCTGCGGGTGGTTACGCAGGTCCTATGACGCTCGATCAATTAGCAGCTAAGGGCCGTGAGTTCGCGGCACAGAAAGCCTACACGCAAGGCACGGCTGGAACACAAACCGAGATTGCCAAGCAGGACCTTGAAGCTTCCGCGGCGGCCCCAGTCATCAAGCGGGTTGCCGGAACGATGCTGGATGATCTCCATACGCATGGAGACAAGATGACATTTGGTCCAACGGCTGAATGGACAAATAATGTCAAGCGGCTTGCTGCCAATTATGCACCGGGATTGATGAAGAACCAGCTTGAAGGGCTGGCTTCAGCGGACTCCTTCGACAAGATGTCGGCGCAACTGACCGGCCTTTTGTCAAAGGGAGGCGGGACTGATGCCCAACTCTTCAACAACATCAAATCTGTTCCTGGAGCGCACAACTCTAAAGAAGGTGCCGAAGCCCTTCTGAAGATGACCATGCAGGTTGCTGATCAGCAGCAGGCACTTCGGCAGGTCACTCAAGGCGCAAAAACACCTCAGGAATACGAGGCCATGCGCAATGATTTCTACGCCAAGAACCCGATCGTGAACCCGATCACGGGCAATCCGATCAAGCTGGACATCGAGGCGGCCAATAAAAGCGGCGTAGGAACCAGTTCAGGCGGTGCCAAAATCCTGTCAGTGAGGCCCGCTCCCTGATGGCAAGCATCTATACCATAGAGGCCCAGGGGCATCATTTCGAGGTTCAGGCGGATAGCCCTGAGGAAGCTTTGCATGCCGCCAATAGCTGGTCGCCTCCTTCGCCGAGCGCCAAGGAAACGGCTTATGACGTGGCCGCCAGTGGAGCTGCGGGAGTCGGCAAGGGCGTTGCTCAGAACGTCGGGGCGTTGGGAGATGTCCGTGATCTGGCCTCTCTGGGGGCTTCCTATGGAGCCCAGAAACTAGGTCTTGATCCTGCTACCTTGGAGACCCTGAAAAGCATTGGAAGCAAGGCGGCCTCGGTTGCTGCTCCTGGTCTTTCGGCCGTGGTTTCGAATGCCCCGACCTCCGGACAGGTCCAGCAGGGCATGGAAGCCGTTACAGGACAATTCCATCAACCAACAACGGATCTAGGAAAAGGCGCGGAAACAATCGGAGAGTTTGTTCCTGGAGCTCTAGCGGCTGCCGCGGGTGGAAGCGGTACGGTTGCAGGCAACCTGACCCGATTTGCAGTCATTCCAGGAGCGGTTTCGACCGCGGCAGAGAAGTATCTACCTGAGGGAGAATACAAACCTTATCAGAAGGCTGCCTTGACGGTCGGTTCTACCCTATTCAATCCGGCTCGGGCGATTACGCCATTTCCAGCAAGCGAAGCCCGACAGGAAGCGGTGGATACTCTTCGGCGCGAAGGGGTTACGTCCCTGACGGCAGGAGAAAAGACCGGCAGTGAACCGCTGCGTTATATGGAGGATATCTCGGGTCATCTTCCCTTGGGAGGCAATCGGGCCCGGGAAGTTCAGGCAGAAGGTCAGCAACAGTTTACCGAAGCGGCCATGCGTCGTGCTGGTGCTGGTCCCAATGCTACTCCTGAAGTTCTGGCAGTCAATCAAAATCGTCTTGGACGGGCATTCGAGGATTTGTCGGCTCGCAACAATCTTGTTCCCGACAATCATTTCATCAACGATATCGTGGATGCCGCGGCCAATTATCGTCGCGTGCCTGACAGCCAGCAGCGCCAGATGGTGCAGGGCTATATCGATGACATCATTGGGCATGTGAATAATGGCTCAATGCCTGGTCCTCATTACCAGGAGATGCGATCCAGACTATCTCGGCAAGCTACTTCACTGGCTCAAAGCGATCCAACACTTTCGGAATCACTTCGGGATATGAGAAACGCGCTTGATAGCGCCATGGCTCGATCCATGACTCCGGAAGATCAGCGGGCATGGCAGATTGCACGTCGAGAATATGCAGCTCAAAAGCTCATCGAGAAAGCCGCCTCAAGGGCAGGGGAAGCTACGCTTGAAGGACAGATAACGCCTCCAAATCTCCGAAATGCTATTCCCAAGGCAGGAGGAGGATACGCCAGAGGAGAAGGTCAATTCAATGAATTGGCGCGGGCTGGGGCTCAAGTCATGTCCCCCTTGCCGAACTCAGGCACATCACAACGCTTGAATGCGTTCGATCTTCTGGATCTTGGCAAGGCTCTTTTGAAGGTGCCGGGCGGAATAGTAGCGCGTGGGGTCCAGTCCGCCCCCGGACAAGCCTATCTTTCGAACCAGCTTATGAATGGGGCACTCCCGAACAGTCCTGCCGCTCGCACTGCATTAATTGCGGAGCTTCTTAAACAACAGGTGCCACAGCTCCGAGGCCCCCATGATCAATAGCGTCACGAGAAACGCAGCGAGCAACGCCAACAGACCGGCGACATATCCGTTTGGCGTCCAGTGGTACTGCCCGTTGGAGCCGATCACGGCGACGACAATGCAGAACTGGATGACCTTCAAGATGAACTGCATGGGAGATTCCGTTGATCGGTATCTGTAAAGTTTGCAACCAAGAAAAACAGTTGCAGCATTATCAGAATGGAAGCGGTCGTACGTACTATCGAAAGATGTGCGTTGCGTGCTGGAGCGATCATCGCAAGCCGTATCAATCCAAATATCGATATGAAAATGTGGTGGAACTTTCTGCTTATCACAAGACAAAACATGAGCGGAAAAAGAGTGATCGAAATGCGGCTCATCGTCGGCACTACAGAAATCTTCAAAAAGTAGTCTTTGATCACTATGGCGCAAAATGTGCCTGCTGCGGGGAAAATGAATCCGCTTTTCTCTCGATTGATCACAAGAATAACGACGGCGCCGAACACCGCAAAAAGATTGGTGTTGGTCACATTCTTTTTCGCTGGATCATCGACAACGCTTTCCCGAGCACTCTGCAGCTCCTGTGTTGCAACTGCAACATCGGAAAGCATCGGAATGGAGGAGTGTGCCCCCATGAGGAGAAAAGGTTGAAATATCGGAGCCCGGAGGATCGTCATGCCATTTAATGGCTCTGGTACCTTCTCAATAGTGAATACGTTTGTTCCCAACACAACAATCTTGTCGGCTGCCGTCAACCAGAATTTCACGGACATAGCCACGGGCCTTTCGGATTGTCTGACCCGTGATGGCCAGGCGGGCATGACCGCGGCTTTAAAAGCTATCTCTGGTTCTGTCTCCGCACCTGGAATTACGTTCAATTCGGATACGACCTCTGGGCTGTTTTTGTCGAGTTCCGGCATTGTTGGATTGGTTTCCCATTCCCTGGGGATGTTGCTCAATACGGAATTGTTCCTTGCTACCAGTGCCACGGTGCAAGCAGGCGGCTCCGGATATGCGGTCGGTGACACGATCACGGTCACAGGCGGGACGGCCGTCAGTCAGGCAGTCTATACCGTCGCAACACTCTCGGGAACGGCTGTTGCCACTGTTACAGTTGCCTATTCGGGCTTCTATAGTGTCAAGCCATCCAACCCTGTTTCGCAAGCGTCAACCTCGGGGATCGGTACGGGCTGCACACTCAACGTCACCTATAACGATCCGGCCAGTTCAGATTATCGCGCTTTCTTCAGCGATCAATCTGGTGACTTTCTCTGGAACGAACTCGGAGCATCGACCTTCGTCTCTGGTTTGATGAACAAAGCCAACGCTCTTGCTTTTGCGCAGGGCATTGGATCGAGTGCAATCGCGCAAGTCTTGGGTTCAACATTCCTGCTTGCGCCTCAAGGCGTACTATCACCTATCAGCTCCACGACAAATCCAGTCCCTTCAACGGATACGACGGCAGCAACCACGATCTACTGGACGCCTCTGGGGAATGGTAACGGTTGCCCGATCTATAATGGAACGTCATTCGTCCAGGTGACAACAGCACAAGTGAATTGCGCTTTGACAGCCGGCGCTCAGGTGCTCAATGGCATCTATGACGTTTATATGTTCCTCAATTCTGGCACGCCTGCGCTTGGATTAAGTCCTTCATGGTCGGCTGGCACAAGCGGATCTGTTACCGCAGGCTCCTGCGCTCGAGGAACGGGGGGGGGAGGAACGGCACTCACCGTCCTAAACGGTCTCCTCGTGAATACTGTCGCGATGACGGTAAACAACGGTGCATCCACCTTCAGCGTCGCGATCAATCAGGGCACTTATCTCGGCAGCGTCTATATCAATGCCGTAGCCGGTCAATACAATTGTCATGTGAGCTACGGTCAGTCCCGCGTTTGGGGTCTCTGGAATATGTACAACCGCCGTCCGATCCTGCTGAAGGCGGGTGACGCTACGGCAACATGGATTCCAAATAACGCCACGACGCTTCATGCCGCGAATGCAGATTCGAACAACAAGATTACTGCATTCAATGGCTATTCCTTGGAGGATGCGACGTTTACGAATGCTATGACCGCCTCTGGGGCTACCTCGACCGGCAACACGATCATCGTTGCATGCGCGATAGGTTTCAACAGCACCAGTGTTGCCTCCGGCAAACAGGGAAGTTGGCAAACCAGCGTTAGCGGACTGACTGGCTCAATATCCAGCACGGTTGGATTGACGCCAGCAACCTTCCTCACGGTCCCTTCATTGGGGATCAATGTCGTGACTGCGCTGGAAAACACCAACGGCTCCACTACGAACATCACCATGGCTGGCACAGAAACAAGTTTCATCCTCACCTCGAATTACAGGGGATAGAGCATGGTCGCCTCCAACTTCACCAAGAGTTTGAACTTCGTCCTGCAATCCGAAGGTGGCAACGACGATGATCCCGCGGATCATGGAGGCCGAACTTCTCGTGGCATTACCCAGCGAGAATACGATGCATGGCGGCGGGAAAATCATAAGCCGACACTGGACGTATGGAAGGCGCCGCAGGCTGACATTGTGGCGATCTATCATGACGAATATTGGGGAGCAATTTGCGACAGTCTGCCAGATGGAGTGGACTATATCGTATTCAATAACAATGTCCTGGATGGCCCACAGCGATCAGCCATCCTTCTACAACGTGCGCTTGGCGTGACTGACGATGGCCGGATCGGCCCTGTTACACGCGAAGCGATTCGTCATGCCAGCGCGGCTGAACTCATCAATAAATTATCAATTGCGAGTGCTGCGTTCTATCGATCACTGCACCAACCGAAGTTTCTCAATGGCTGGCTCAATCGTGTTGCTTTCGTTCAAAAGAACGCCGTTGCCATGACAGGGGCTCTCACATGAATCTTACGTTAGGCCAAAAGATTTCCATGGCACTCGTGCTGCTGACAGTGTTCGGCGGGGCGACGGCGCAACTAACCCCTATCCTCGGAGCATATGCCTCCACCACGATCGCAACTATTGCGAGCTTGCTGGCCTCGATTGTTTCCGGCTGGATGTTCATCATCACCGGGCAAGGCAACATGGTCCGCGATGTTGCGGCGATGCCGGGCGTCACCCGCGTTGCGGTCAATGAACAGGCTTCTCAGGCGCTGGCCCAAGTGGCTACCGATCCGAACCAGCCCAAGGTGGGTGCCATCAGCCCCGAGGTTCGCGAGACCCTAAATGCCACGGCGAAAGGATCTTAAGATGAAACGTATCATTGCAATCGTTTTGCTTGCAGCAACGCTTGGAGGATGCGCCACCGGAGGTGTTCTCAGTACCATCGGAACGAGCATCAGTCTTGCCACCAAGTCGATTACCAACCCCGTCACCAAGCAGGAAGAGGCGCAGGTCGAGCTCGCGATCGACGCCGCGCTTGCTGTTCTTCGTGGTTACAAACGAGCCTGCATCCAAGGTACGGCCGACAAGATGTGCCGAGCCAACATCAAGGCGATCCAGCGCTATACATTGCAGATGGGGCCGCTGATCACTCAGCTTCGCACCTTCGTTGACACCAACGACCAGCTTAACGCGGTCGTGGTCTACAACCAGTTAACGGCGCTCTATTCGAACTTCAAATCTGCCGCCGGCCAGCTTGGCTACAATGTTGGGAGCCTACCATGAATGCCACACAGATTCTCGCGCTCGTCGCGCAGGGCCTCGCGCTGCTACCCACCTTGATCCAGACTGGCGTCGATGTTGTCTCTCGGATCGAGCAGATCAAGGCGTTAGCTGATGCCGGTGCCGCGGGAACGATCACCGATGCTCAAATCGCGGAATATCGCGCGCAATTGGATGCGGATTTGGCTGACTTCAATACACCATTGCCCGACAACCCCACCGCCTGATGTGAGGATGGAACCACAATGGATTATGGTCGCGATTGCATCTGTGGGTCTGATGATCACATGGACATCCACCATGATCGGTGGCGCGATCTGGATTGTCAGCAAAATAAACAAGGTGAAGGCCGATATTCTTGCCGACATCAATATGAAGCACAACGAGAACCGAATGAGGGTAGATGCCATGCAGGCACTGTTGATCCGGCACGATACTATCCTTGATCCACAATTCAACGGTGACGGGAAACTAGCTATCCGAACACGGCAATAACCAAAGGCTGCTGACATGGATATCAATATCTACATTCATGACCGCCATTCCGAGGCTCGCTGTGAGGTCATGCGACGCCTGGATACCTTGGATTCCAAAATTGACCTCCTGAAGGAGAACATCATGTCTGCACTTGACGATCTACAGGCCGCAGTAACGGCAGAAGATACTGTCATCGATAGCGCCATCACGCTCATTCAGGGCATTCCTGCCTTGATCGCGGCTGCTGGTGTTGATCCGGCGAAACTGGCTGCACTACAAGCTGATATCACTGGCAAGAGCAAAGCACTTGCCGATGCCGTCGCTGCCAATACGCCGGCCGCTCCAACATCGTGATCTTCATTTGGATCGCAGCTCCAATCGGGGCTGCGGTTCTTTCAAGGGAATCTAACGGAGCGATCCATGCTTAGAATTTTTGGTTCAATGGCGATCCTGATCGCTTTGTGTGGTGGCGCAAACGCCCAATATGCGGGACTTACCCCATGCGCCGCTAAATCCCTATCTGTTACCACCACCACAGGAAATGTAGCGCTATCGAGCTGTGGGCCCACGACAATCCTGTACAATACCACTTCGCAGGAAGCTTATTATAATATGTCGAGCTCATCGAGTGTCACGGCCACGACATCGAGCTTTTACATTCCGGGTGGTGGTTTCATTGTTCTTCAGATCCCTGCCGGAACGGTCTGGACCTTAGCCGGTATCACGCCAACCAGCACCACGGTATTCAAGATCGTTCAGGGATCGGCCAAGCCATGAAGCGCCTCAGCATTCTGCTGGCATTCCTGCTTGCCCTTGGCGGTATTGCTAGAGCTGCTGGCTTGACGGGATACGCCTGTAACGGATGGGGCCTAACAGTACTGACCGGACCATCGATATGTGGGACTGCTCCATCGCCTCCTGCCGGATGTACTGGGGCTATCGATCTTTCCACTGGATGTGCTCAACCAATGCTTGGGGGACTATGATGCGCAAGGTTCTATTCGCTATTCTCTTTGTCTTCGGCATTGTGCCGGCACATGCGGCTGATAACTATACTGCGACGGCAGGCTCTGGCTTGACCTTTGCTGCCAAGGACAATGGCGGGGGTGTTCTCTTCACGCGCTTCATTGGTTGTGACAACACCACCACAACCCAATGCTGGGCAGTGGATGCCTCCGGTCGTTTAACCGTACTTGCAGTGCAGTCCGGTACTTGGACCGAGGCCAACTCAGCCGCAATACTTGCCGCAGTTCAAGGCGCTATCCCAGCCGGCTCTGCCATCATCGGCAAAGTCGGCATCGACCAGACCACGCCTGGTACGACGAACAACGTCACCCTTGGCGATGCCAGTTCAAACGCCCTGGTTCTCGATCCCTGCCAAGGCGCCGTCACCACAACCCCGATCAGCATTTCGAGCGCGGCGACCTCGGTCATCGTGGCCGGAACGTCGGCGAAGAAAACCTACATCTGCGGCATGATGCTGTTCTCGGCCGGCACCACCAATGTCGGCATCGTGCAGGGCT
>Ga0207707_10000779_pt1 | contig 31427 bp, 31 predicted proteins | sample KBSC83BmetaG_FD_184336 | JGI IMG/M metagenome (GOLD analysis project Ga0207707, IMG submission 184336) | Corn rhizosphere microbial communities from Kellogg Biological Station, Michigan, USA - KBS C8-3B metaG (SPAdes) (version 2) | ecosystem: Host-associated > Plants > Roots > Rhizosphere ... | reverse complement strand
GTCGCGAATCAATCCGGGACCGGTACGCGAACAATCCCGGATTCCGGCGCTGCGCGCCTGCATCCGGGCTACGTGATTTTCATTTCGTCGAGGAGATTCCCATGACCCGCACCCCCGCCTACGCCGCGCAAGCCGCCGACAAGTCGCTCGGTCCGCACACCATCGAACGTCGCGCACCCGGCGCGCACGACGTCGCCATCGACATCAAATTCTGCGGCGTGTGCCATTCCGACCTGCACACCGCGCGCAATGAATGGGGCAACACGCACTATCCATCGGTGCCGGGCCACGAAATCATCGGCACAGTCACTGCAGTCGGCAAGGACGTGAAAGGCTTCAAGGTCGGCGATACCGTCGGCGTCGGCTGCATGGTGGACAGTTGCGGGCACTGCGATTCCTGCAAGGCCGGCGAGGAAAATTATTGCGAAATCGGTTTCACCGGCACCTACAACGGTCCGGCGCAGGCCGATGGCGGCAACACGTACGGTGGCTATTCCGCCAACGTCGTGGTCGACGAAAAGTTCGTGCTGCACATCACCCACAAGGACAATCTCGCCGCGGTCGCGCCGCTTTTGTGTGCCGGCATCACCACGTACTCGCCGCTGCGCCACTGGAACGTGGGGCCCGGCAAGAAGGTCGGCATCGTGGGGCTCGGCGGCCTTGGCCACATGGGCGTCAAACTCGCCCATGCAATGGGTGCGCATGTGGTGCTGTTCACGACGTCGCCGAGCAAGGTTGCCGATGGCAAGCGCCTCGGCGCCGACGAAGTGGTGATCTCGAAAGATGCCGATCAGATGGCGAAACACACCGCCAGTTTCGATTTCATTCTCAACACCGTGGCCGCGTCGCACAACCTCGACGCCTTCCTCAACCTGCTGAAGCGCGACGGCACCATGTGCCTGGTTGGCGCACCTGAACATCCGCATCCCTCGCCCACCGTGTTCAACCTCATCATGAAGCGGCGCGCACTGGCCGGCTCGCTGATCGGCGGCATCCGCGAAACCCAGGAGATGCTGGATTTCTGCGCGAAGCACGACATCGTCAGCGACATCGAGATGATCGCGATGCGCGACATCAACACGGCTTATGAACGCATGCTCAAGAGCGACGTGAAATACCGTTTCGTGATCGACATGCAGTCGCTCAAGGACGAAGCGAAAGCCGCGTGAGAATGCAGGGCGGGAGAAGCGCAGCGCATCCCGCCTGACCCCGCGAATGCCGAAATGCGGGACGGCGGGTTGCCACCCGCCCTACAATCGGCGCATGACCACTTGCAAACGCGTTGTTCCTTGCCTCGCAGCCGCGATCCTGCTGGCCGGCTGCTCAAGCCACAACGAACCGCAGTCCGCATCATCGGCTGCGCAGGGCTCGCCATCCACGAGCGCGACATCCAGCGCGACACCCGCCGATGCGCGCCAGGCGGCGCGTTCCGTGGTCGAGCGCTTCGGCAAGCAGATGCAAAAAATCTCGGTCCTCGCGCCGCCGGACGCCGTGCGCGCGGAGCTGCACACGGCCTATGGCGGCCTGTTGTCGCCCGAATTGCTGAAGACCTGGCATGCGCACCCCGACCAGATCATCGGCCGCGAGGGTTCCAGCCCTTGGCCCGACCGCATCGAGATCAAACAGTCTGATTGCACCGCCAATGGCGGCTGCCGCGTCGCCGGCGACGTCGACTACATCACCAGCAACGAGGTCGCGCACGGCGGCGTATTCATGCGCCGCGCCATCGCGCTGGACGTGACGCGCAGCGGAAGCGATTGGCGCATCGCTTCAGTAAAGTTGGGGCCAGCGCGCAGGTAAGCCAATGCAGTCGCGAGTCAACCGTCGCCGGCCGGCAACGTATCGCCTGTCTTGTCATATGCTGGCGGCGAGTAGAAATTGACGGTGCACAGCGGCTCGTCTCCCGTGCAGCGAATCTCGTGCGTCTCGCCATGCTCGATCACGAGCAGGCTGCCGCCCTGCAACGGCTGCCGCACGCCATCGACGATCGCAAGTCCGGAACCAGAAACCACGTACATCCACTGATCGGCGCCGGAATGCCGATTGTCCGGGCCGCCGGTATTCGAACCCGGCGCAAGCGTCATCTCCGCCGCCTGCACCTTGCGGACCGCAAACGCGACCTCGAAATCGGACTGAAGCGACAAGGCCTTGTGTTTCATTTCGGTTCTTCCCTGAAGGATGCGCGAGTGCCGAATCGAAGCCTACGCACGCCTGCTTGAAAGCGGCGTGAAATGCCGTTTTCCGGCGGACGCGCGCATCGGCAAAGACGCAACCCGGGTCGCGTGGCATGATTGCGCTGTTCCTTGCCGAGTCCCCTGGAAATGAGCGAACGCCTGATCGCCTGCGTGCTGGGTGGCACCGCGCCCGGCGCGAAAACCGAACTGCACGATGTCGCGTTCGCCGTCGGCGATTCGCTCGAAGCCGTGCACGACCAGCTTCTGGATGGCTGGTTCGGCGACCCGCGCGGCCTGCACGTGGACGCATGGTGTTTTCTCGACAGCGTCGCGGGTTATCGCGTGCAGTTGTCGCAAACTCACGCCGATAATGGCCTGCACCTCTACTTCATCAACATCGGCGGTTACCGGCCGGGTGTGTTCGCCGAGCATCACGCGTGGGGATTCTTCGGCGCGCCGAACAAGGCCGAAGCCAAGGAACGCGCCAGACAGACGTTGCTGCAGGACCACGAGGAAACCCACAAGGACGACCTGCACGAGATCGATGATTGCCTGCAGGTTGGCCGCATCGGCGAATGGCACGTGCACCTGACGCCGGATGCCGATGCGCGCGATCCGGAAGTCAGCAACGGCTACTTTCCGCTGCCCAAATCCATCATCGACGCCTGGATCGCTCGGCGGGAGCCGCGCTGAGCGGCCGGCGTGCCGCCACACCGCCCTCAACCTGCCGGTTCCTCCGGCGGCGGTTGCAACTTCTGCCGCAACACTTCGAGATCGGCGATCACTTTCTCCAACGCATCATGCAACTGGCCCTGGCGATTCATCAGGTCGTCGATCTTGTCGGTCTGCTTCAGCTTCGACAGCTCGCCGTCGAACAACAGCCAGATCGCGGTCAGCCGCTCGACATTGTTCTTCGCGTAGTGGTGCATCTCCTTGAGCTGCGACAACGTGTCGGTGACCTGTTCGAGTTGCTTGCTGACATTTTCGTCGGCCATGGCGTGCTCCTCTGGAGGGCCGTGCCATGCTACGACGGCAACCCCAACGGCAACGAAATGCCGGTATCGATCCAGTTGAGTAACCGCTCGCGTTGAGCGTGGAGAGCGAAGCGAACGAAGTCGAAACGCCTGACGCCCTTCGACTCCAGCCCATCTTCCAAGATGGGCCTGCGCTCAGGGCGAACGGTGAATCTACCCAAACACCGTCACCATGATCCCTTCGCGCTTCGTGCATACTGATGTTCGCGCAACGATCGCGGAGCCGTCATGCACGAACTGCCCCCGTTCCATCTGGCCTTTCCGGTCGCGTCGCTCGGCGAAGCACGCGGCTTCTACGGCGGCCTGCTCGGCTGCCCGGAAGGGCGTTCCAGCGACACCTGGGTGGACTTCGATTTCTTCGGCCACCAGATCGTCGCGCATGTCGCGCCGGAAGAACTGCATGCCGCCGCGGCGCACGACGTGGACGGCGACAACGTGCCGGTGCGGCACTTCGGCGTGATCCTGGACATGGATGCGTGGCACGCGCTTGCGGAAAAGTTGCGCGAAGCCGGCACCCATTTCGTGATCGAACCGCACGTACGCTTCATGGGCCAGCCCGGCGAACAGGCCACGATGTTCCTGCTCGATCCATCCGGCAACGCGCTGGAGTTCAAGGCTTTCGCGGATCGCTCGAAGCTGTTCGCGAAATAGCGCAGAAAGCAAAACCAAAAAGTCCCCATACAAACTTCCGAATGAAGCTCCGGCCCATCGCTCCGCGTTCGACCCCTTCGGCATGGCGCATGCGGTGGGCGTAGGATGATTCCACGAGACCGGCTGCGCCCCGCCGGCCTCCTTCACGGATACGGAAGAAGGTTCGTCATGAAACCTTTGCGTGCATCGCTGATCGCCTGTGCCATCGCCGCATTCGCGGGAACCGCGACGGCATCGTCCGGATCACTCGTCGAGTTCAAGCCCAAGGTCATGCCCGTGGTAGTGCAGGTCGATGCCCAGGGACAGGTCACCGACATCCTGCCGAGCGAGCAGCTCACACCGCGGCTGCAGAAGATGCTGGTCAAGCAACTCGACGCCTGGATCATCAAGCCGGCAACCGTAAAAGGCCATCCGGTGGGTAGCCGGTTCATCGTCGAAGTCGCGATGCAGGCGAAACCGCGCAAGGATGGCAACTACGACGCCAGCTTTGTTTACGTGAAGAGTATGGCGATGCCGTTCGCGGGCGCGGTGCACTGGAACGTGATCAACGGCGGCCTCGAACTGGCGCTGGTCTCCGACATGGGCGGCGGTCACGAGCGTCAGGTGTTCGATACCACGGACCGTTGGCAGGGAAATTACCAGCGAGGGCATGCGTGGCAACCGGCGACCCGTGGAGCAACGCCACGACCCGCGACCCATGCCGCGGACCGGGCGTCCTCCATGCCGACCATGATGGTCGCGCCACAAACCGCTCCGCGCAATGCCGCGAGTTCAAACGGCGCGCCGCGGACGGCAAGGCAATAAGCAGAGTCGTCATTGCCGGGTATCTCGCACGGCTCGTCCCGCCTGGGCAAGCCTGCGCGTCCGGCTGCCGGTCATATCGTCAGCCCGATGTTCCTTGTGCCAACAGCGCCGGCATCACTTCACCGGCGAAGGAATCCGGACCAACCGCAGGTCGTTGAACTTGCGGCGCTCGATCAGTGCATCGATGCGCCCGTGTCTGTCGCGCCGAAAAATGATCAGGTTGCGCTCGTCGTCGCTGCCCATGAATACATCTTTCGCGACCGGTTGCAGCACGTTGACCGGACCACCAGCGTGCGTGGTGTAGCCGAGCGTGCCATCGCGATCGCTCACGATCCAGGCCCGCCCCGGCGCATATCGATAAGTACCCACGTAATCGGACGGCACCAGTCCCGGCACCTCCAGCACGGGCGGCGCGGTCGGGATGGTGACGTCCTCGTAGCCCGCGAGTTTCCATGCGCCGTCCTGCCGCACAAACGTCAGCAAGGTCTGGTAACGCGTGACCAGCTTCTGCCCGAACACTGTCTCGCGTTCGTATTGTTCGACCTGCATCATCGCCGTGTCGCCGTAACGCTGCACGTGCGCGTTGCGCAGTTCGATGCTGCCCGAAAGGCCCTGCGGGAACGGATGCAACGAAGCCACGACATCGGCCTTGTGCGCGATGCGGCCGAACTCGTCGATTACCACGGCGTCGTCGGTCAGCGATTGTTGCCACGGTGCGCGATCGCCGAGCGGGATTGCATCGACGAGTTTTTGCGTGATCTGCAGCAGCGTGCCGCGCAAGGCATCGGTCGCAGGCGGCGCCGCCCCGACCGTGCCGCAGGCGATCAGCATGATGCAAGTCACGAGTCCTGAAGACTGCCAAGTACGCATCAACCGACTCCACACCGGGCGCTTCAGAGTGCCCGCGGCATGGACGCGTGGCATGTGCATGAAGTCACAACGGACGCGGGACAACCCCTGGCCATCATCACCCCCGCGCAGGCAGTCGAGCGGATATCATCGTAGGGCGGGATAGCCGCCCGGCTGCGTATCGCGTCACCAATCCGTTCGTACAACGGCGGGATGCGCTTCGCTTCTCCCGCCCTGCGGCGCTGTGGCTTTCCCTCTCCCGTCGGGAGAAGGTGGCGCGAAGCGCCGGATGAGGGTTCGGTTTCAGCGAACGGGCTCAGGTTCGCTGCCCACTTTTCCAGGTGATCCATGGTCCGTTACAGGTCGCTGCTCCACGTAACGGCCAGCCTCAACCCTCCGCCTCCGCCAACTCGCGCCCCCGCTGGCGAATGATGGCTTCTTCGCGCGCATCGATGATCGATTGCATCACGCTGTCGACGTCCACCTCGCCCTCGTCGAACACGAAATGGCCGGTCAGTTCGCTGTCCGGCCGCAGCTTGCCTTGCTCGAACAGTGCCCACATTTCCTCGGCGTAATGGGTATCGAGCAGCTCCGGCGCGAAGCGCGAGAGAGTGATCGTGATGTTGCCCACGTCCCGCCGCAACATGGTGCGCGCGGCGTTGTTGCCCGCGGCGCTGACCACCTGCGGCAGGTCGATGATGACGGGACCTTCGGGCGCCACCAGCACGTTGTATTCGGACAGGTCGCCGTGGATCAGTCCCTCGCACAACATGCACGCGATCTGGCGGACCAGAAAGCGATGGTATTCGTGCGCCGTCTGCGCCGACAGCTCCACCTTGCCCAGTTGCGGTGCCGGATGGCCGTCGGCATCGGCGACCAGCTCCATCACCAACACGCCGCCGAAATAGCCGTACGGCTGAGGCACCCGAACGCCCGCGCCGACAAGCTGATACAGCGCATCCACCTCGGCATTTTTCCAGGCGGCCTCGGCTTCCTTGCGCCCGAACTTGCTGGCCTTGCCCATGGCGCGCGCCTGACGGCTGCCACGCACCTTGCGGCCCTCCTGATACTGGGCGCGCTGCTGGAAACTGCGCTGGGCCATGTCCTTGTAGACCTTGGCACAACGCACCTCGTTGCCCGCGCGCACGACATAGACCGACGCCTCCTTGCCGCTTTTCAGCGGGCGCAGGACCTCGTCGATCACACCGTCGTCAATCAGCGCCTGCAGGCCGGCTGGGGGGATCATGCGTGGAAAACTCGCTAACCGCAAAATGGCCGCGCATTATGACCGATCGGTCAACGTCCTCGCCCAGTCGATCGTCACCTTTCTCGCTTCGGACGATGCGAGCAGCCAAGTAGGGCGGGAGAAGCCGCGTAGCGGCGCATCCCGCCTTTTTGGCCAATGCGACCGGCGGGATTGTTCGCATCATCCCTGATGCTCACCCCTCGCTTCGCTCGGGGCCATCCCTTCGGCTGTCCAAATTCGTTCCAGACGAATTTGTCGCTGCGCTACTCCCGCCCTACGCGTGCTCGCTTATCGATGAACTCGCGCGCCGAAGTTGCTGTTGGCACTCAGTATGCTGCGCCCATGACACGTCCGACACCGGCACTCCGCTCCCGCGTGCCCACGGCCGCCGCGTGGTGCCTGCCCCTGCTGCTGGCCGCGTGCGCCACAAGGCCAACTCCGCAGACTCCACGGATACCGCCGTCACGAATACAAGCCGAGATCGTGGATCGCATGCCCATCGACGTGCCGGATCGCACTGGCTGGGCCACCGACATCCAGACGGCCTTCAGCACCCAACGCGTCGACCCGAATCCCGAAAACATCTGCGCGGTACTGGCGGTAATCGCGCAGGAATCCGGCTACCACGCCGACCCCAGCGTACCCAGCCTGCCGCGCATTGCACGCGAGGAGATCGACCGGCGGGCAGCCGCGCACCACATACCGAAACTTCTGGTCGATGCCGCACTGCAAGTCCACTCGCCGGATGGTCGTTCGTACAGCGACCGCTTGCGGCGTGTACGCACCGAGCGCGAGCTCAGCGGCATCTACGAAGACCTGATCGCCAGCGTACCGTTGGGGAAGCGCCTCTTTGCGGACTTCAATCCGGTGGAAACCGGCGGACCGATGCAGGTCAACATCACGTTCGCCGAAGCGAATGCCGACGCCTACCCGTATCCGATCGCGAGCAGCGTCCGCGACGAAGTATTCACCCGCCGCGGCGGACTGTACTTCGGCATCATGCGCCTGCTGGATTACCAGACGCCCTACACGCGCAAGGTGTATCGCTTCGCCGACTACAACGCCGGCCGATACTCGAGCCGCAATGCCGCGTTCCAGAACGCGGTCAGCATCGTCACGGGCATCCCGCTGGCACTGGACGGAGACCTGCTCAACCCGGGCGCGCCGTTGGACCGGCCCGGAGAAACCGAACGCGCCGTGCGCGCCATGGCCAACGATCTCGGCATGAATGCCCGCGCCATTCGCAAGGCGTTGCAACGCAGCGATCGGCTGGACTTTGACGACACTCCGCTTTATGCCCGCATCTATGCACTAGCGGACGCGCGCGCGGGCAAGCCGCTGCCTCGTGCCATGGTCCCCTCAATCCAACTGGACAGCCCCAAGATCACCCGCAAACTGACCACGGCGTGGTTTGCCACGCGCGTGGATGCCCGCTACCAGCGCTGCATGCGGCAGTGACAGGGCCGCTGTGGCCTGGATACGGATTTCACGATGGGTTTTTCCCCAACGATCGAAACTGATCCGCGTTTCAACGCATGACCGATCCACTCGTTACGTTGGCTGCTCCGTGCTCGCACGCGGTCGAGATCAAGAAGAGCCGCTTTCTCGCACAAGCGGCGCCAGCAAGCTCGCCCGAAGCTGCCATGGCGTTTGTCGATAGCCTGCGCGGCAACGGCGGTGGTCATCATTGCTGGGCCTACCGCATCGGTCAGGCCTACCGCTTCAATGACGACGGCGAGCCATCCAGCAGTGCCGGCAGACCCATTCTGGCCGCCATCGACGGACAAGGTTTCGACCATGTGGTCGTCGTGGTCACGCGCTGGTTCGGCGGTATCAAACTCGGCGTCGGCGGTCTGATCCGCGCCTACGGCGGCACGGCCGCGCAGTGCCTGCAACAGGCCGCCAGACAGCCCATCGTCCACGTAACGCGCATGACGCTCCACTGCGACTTTGCCCAGTGGTCGCTGCTGGAGGGACGTATCCGCGAACGCGGCATCGCGATCGAAAACACAAACTATGGGGCGCTGGCGGTGGACGCCATCCTCGCCGTGCCCTCAGACCAGGAATCCGACCTTGCCCACTTGGTCGCCGATACCACGCAGGGCCGAGGCAGCCTTGCGGCTTTACGCGAAAATTGTCCCTGACACCTTTTCCCCGTAAAACATTCAGCTAGCGCGAAGCTCTACCACCAATAAGTTCAATGATGGCCAATAGTCGCTCTGCAGCCTTTTTATCCTTGAGCATATCGACTATGGCCTCAAGTGGATGACCGTGATCCTTGTCCGAGCCATCCAAAAGTCTGACTGGATTGTCCCCGAAGTTCTTGATTGCTGTAGCGAGAAGTTGACCAGAGAGCTCATCGCTGCCAAGTAGCTTGGCCTCATTTTTGTAGCTCTCGAAAGCTAGTGCAGTGGCAGCCTTGTATTCGTAGTCCTGCACAAGCCTAGAAACCCGCCCCACGCGTTTTGCCGAGTACCAACCCAACCATACAATCGGGATCACCAATGGCAATTCAATGAGAAGACGTCGTGCGACAAGCAACAATCCACTTAGTTGCATATCAGACGCGGCAGGGGTCGCATTCAAGAACTGCGTAAACTGAACGGTCCCCAGAACGCCGAACGCTGCCAGAGCGACTAGAAAAATTGCAGTCCAAGAGACGTACTCCCATCTTGCAGCCCTGTACCGATCGCTGAACGCCTTTGCTAGCCCTTGCCGTCGAACATCAGCCAGTGCTTTATCCAGCAATTCTGTGGCTTCTTGAGATTTTCCTAAGGATTCCTCAATAGATCCGTTCAGATCTCCCAACGAATCCTTCAATGCAGCCGCATCCTGTTCTGCACTGTTCTTTGCGGCCAAAGTGCTCTTTTGTGCATCCAAGATGTTCGCGTTTATGCCATCGATTTCCGTCTTCGAAGTTGCAGAACTCTCTGCCACCTTTCTTGCTTCCGCCAATATGCCATTCAATTCTTCGCGAATAGCATCAATCTGCTGCTTTCGCTCTAGGACATGCTGCTCAGATTGCGCCACACGCTCACTCTCATCGAGAATACGTTTCGCGGCATCCGCAGAATTCTGAACAAGCGTAATATTGCCTTGCAGATCATCCGCAGCAAGTCGGGCGATCCGCTTTCGCAAATCAACATTGCGACCCACAGACTGTTGTATCCCAAGGCTTATGAAGCTCAGCCTTGAAAGGAACTCTGTACTATTGAGAAGCCATGGAAGCCCGTTCCCCTGGGCGGAATCAACCCATGGCCGCATCTCATGCAGCGAACGGACGATACCCGCCTCAACTACCTCGAAACCCGAACCATCGACTGCTTTTGTCTTCTTCTGATGAAGGTCCAAAATTTCTATTAGAGACGTTATCGACGAGTCAATCTCTGCACCAGTCAGTCCGCCGAAGCTATATGGTGAAAAGTCCATTTCACCTGGACGAGCCGCCATCAAGCGCTTCCATGACGCGGATAACTGGTTCAACTCGGTTAGTGCCGCTTTCATAATTTTCCCCTGTGATTTTGCATTGATTCGCTACACCATCGGCAGCTTCAGCCCCTTCTCCTTCGCGCACGCGATGGCTTCGGGATAGCCGGCGTCGGCGTGGCGCATCACGCCGGTGCCTGGGTCATTCCACAGCACGCGGGCGATGCGGGCGTCAGCTTCCCTGCTGCCGTCGCAGACGATCACGAGGCCGGCGTGTTGCGAGTAGCCCATGCCGACGCCGCCACCGTGATGGAAGCTCACCCAGGTGGCGCCGCTGGCGGTGTTGAGCAGTGCGTTGAGCAGCGGCCAGTCGGAAACCGCATCGGAACCGTCGCGCATGGATTCGGTTTCGCGGTTGGGTGAGGCGACCGAACCGGAATCCAGATGATCGCGGCCGATCGCGACCGGAGCTTTCAGTTCGCCGTTGCGCACCATCTCGTTGAAGGCGAGGCCCAGCTTGTCGCGCAGGCCCAGGCCGACCCAGCAGATGCGCGACGGCAGGCCCTGCCAATGGATGCGCTGCTCGGCCATGTCCAGCCAGTTGTGCAGGTGCTTGTCGTCCGGGATCAGTTCCTTGACCTTGGCGTCGGTCTTCAGGATGTCTTCCGGATCGCCGGACAGCGCGACCCAGCGGAACGGGCCGATGCCGCGGCAGAACAGCGGGCGCACGTAGGCCGGCACGAAACCGGGGAAGTCGAACGCGTTCTTGCAGCCGACGTCGAACGCCATCTGGCGGATGTTGTTGCCGTAGTCGAAGGTGGGGATGCCCTGCGCGTGGAACGCCAGCATGGCTTCGACGTGGGTTTTCATCGACTGCTTGGCCGCATCGCGCGTGCCACCCGGATCGGCCTTGCGACGCTCGAACCATTGCTCGACCGTCCAACCCTGCGGCAAATAGCCGTTGACTGGATCGTGCGCCGAGGTCTGGTCTGTGACGGCGTCGGGTTTCACGCCGCGTTTCACCAGTTCCGGCAGCACGTCGGCGGCGTTGCCGAGCAGCGCAATGGATTTGGCCTCACCCGCCTTGGTGTATTTCTCTATGCGCGCCAACGCGTCGTCGAGATCGCTCGCCTGCTCATCGACGTAACCGGTCTTCAAACGGAAATCGATGCGTGATTGCTGGCATTCGATCGCGAGCATGCACGCGCCGGCCATCACCGCCGCCAGTGGTTGCGCGCCACCCATGCCGCCGAGGCCCGCGGTGAGAATCCATTTGCCGCGCAGGTTTCCGCCGTAACTCTGCCGGCCCATCTCGACAAAGGTTTCGTAGGTGCCTTGGATGATCCCCTGACTGCCGATGTAGATCCACGAGCCGGCCGTCATCTGCCCGAACATCATCAGGCCCTTGCGATCGAGTTCGTGGAAGTGTTCCCACGTCGCCCAATGCGGCACCAGGTTGGAATTGGCGATCAGCACCCGCGGCGCATCCGCATGCGTCTTGAACACGCCGACCGGCTTGCCCGATTGCACCAGCAGCGTTTCATCCGGGTTCAATTCGCGCAACGCGCGCAGGATCGCGTCGAAACATTCCCAGTTGCGCGCGGCGCGGCCGATGCCGCCGTACACCACCAGTTCCGCCGGATTCTCCGCGACCTCGGGATCGAGATTGTGCTGGATCATCCGGTACGGCGCCTCGATCAGCCAGTTCTTGCACGTGAGCTCGGTGCCGCGCGGCGGATGGATCACGCGCTTGGTGTCGATGCGGGTGGGGGCGTTCATGGGTGTTCCGGCCAGAAAGAGACCCCGATTATGCGGCCGATCGGCGTTGCCCGCACGCCCGTCGAATCCCTGCTCGTGTGCAGGCGTAGAATCGCCGAGCTGGTTAGAGCGACGCTTTCATCCACTCCACTCGATAGGGGCACGTGCGATGTACGCAACCGACCGCAATTCCCGCCGCCGTTTCCTGCAACATGCCGGTCTTGGCATCGTCGCGCTTTCCGTCGCCTCGCCGCTGCGCCGCGCGCTGGCCAAGGAAGCACCGCAGAACGCCATCACGCCGCAGGCCGCCCTTGACCGATTGATGGCCGGCAACGCGCGCTACGTGTCGAACAAGCTCGATCCCAAGGATTTCTCGGTGGGTCGCGCGGCGCGCGCGAAAGCGCAATACCCGATCGCGTCGATCCTGAGCTGCGCCGATTCGCGGGTCGCGCCGGAGTTGATGTTCGACCAGTCGCCCGGCGATCTTTTCGTGGTGCGCATCGCGGGCAATTATCTGAACCTCGATGCGCTGTCGAGCCTGGAATACGGCGTCGCGGTGCTCGGCACGCCGCTGGTACTGGTGCTCGGCCACAGCAACTGCGGCGCGGTCAAGGCGGCGATCCAGGAAATCCAGGATCCGAAACCGCTGCCCGGCCACATCTGGGACATCACCAACGCGGTGCGCCCCGGCATCGAGAACGTCGTGAAAGGCGGCGGCGACGGATTGCTGGAGCGCGCGATCGACGCGAACGTCGCGTACAACGCCTCGCGCGTCGCTTCGGCGCAGCCGATCATCGCGGAAGCGGTGAAGAGCAAACGCGTGCGCGTGGTCGGTGCGGAATACGAACTCGCCACGGGCAAGGTGCGATTGCTCGAAAGCTGAGCGACTTCACAGCCCCCACGCGCATCAGGAGAACCCATGTTTGACCACGTCGTATTCGGAGCCAGCGACTACGCTGCGAGCAAAGCATTCTTCCTCAAGGCACTCGAACCGATCGGCATGACCGTCGTCTCGGAGGGGCCGCTCGGCATCGAGCTCAGCGCCGATGGCAAGTCTTCATTGTGCCTTTTCCAGACCGCGGAGAAACCCGCGCATCTTCACCTGGCGTTCGTTGCCGCAAATCGCCAGCAAGTCGAAGCTTTCCATCGCGCGGCTCTGGCGGCGGGCGGCAAGGACAATGGCGCGCCCGGCCTGCGCCCGAACTACAGCGGCAAATATTACGCCGCGTTCGTCATCGGGCCGGATGGGCACAACATCGAAGTGGTTTGCCACGAGCCCGAGGGCTAGCCACGCATCCCATCCGGGCATGTCTTTTGGAATTGGAACATGAAAACCGAGTATTGGTTGCAACGCTGGCGCGAAGGGCGCACCGGATGGCATCACGAATCGGTGATGCCGCTGCTGGAAAAACATTGGGACGCGCTGGACGTCGCACCCGGCACGCGCGTGCTGGTGCCGCTGTGCGGAAAATCGCTGGACATGCTCTGGCTCGCGCAACAGGGGTTCAGCGTGCTGGGTGTCGAAATCTCGCCCGTCGCGATCGAAGCCTTCCTTGCGGAGAACCATCTGCACGCACACAAAGCCGAAGCAGCGGACGGCACGCATTACCGGATTGCAGACGCACCTGCGAATGGCGACATCGAGATCGTCAACGGCGACGTCTTCGGTGTCGCATCCGGTCCGCTGGAGGAATGCGGTGCGTTCTATGACCGCGCCGCGCTGATCGCCTTCCCCGCGCCGACGCGCGATCGCCTCGCACGCGAGGTTTACGCGAAACTTCCGGCGGGGGCGCGTGGTCTCTTGATTACCCTGGATTACCCGGCGGGCGAAATGGAAGGGCCACCCTTCAGCGTCGACGAGGCCGAAGTGCACAGGCTGTGCGACGCGCAGTGGAGCATCCGGCAACTGGAGCGCCGCGACATCCTGGCTTCGCAACCGTCGTTTCTTGAAAGTGGCGTGACGGCGCTGCACACCGCGGTTTACACGCTGGCTCGACGCGACGCCTGAACATTCGACCGGACCACCCATGAAACGCTTCCTGCTGACCCTGTTTGCCGCCATCGTCGTGGCCGGCGGGTTGTTGACCATGGGGTTGCCGCGCGCGCACGCCGAGCGCGCCGCCGACTTCCCGACCGGCTTGACGTGGTTCAACGTCGCACGGCCGTTGACGCTGGCGGAACTGCGCGGCCGCGCGGTGCTGCTGGATTTCTTCACGCCCGGCTGCATCAACTGCATCCACATGCTGCCCGACGAAAGGAAACTGGAGGAACACTTCGGCCAACGCCTGCTCGTGATCGGCATCGATTCGCCCAAGTTCAGTGCGTCAAAAACCAAGGAAGGGCTGGAATCGTTCATCGATCGCTACGACCTGCGCCACCCCATCATGCTCGATCCGGACATGCAGATGTGGAACGCCTACGGCGTGCAGGCATGGCCGACGCTGGTATTGCTGGGACCGGATGGCAACGTCGCAAAAACCTTCATCGGCGAGCAGTCCTACGAACAATTGGCCGGGCCGGTCGATGCTGCGCTGGCGAACGCGCCGCCGGCTTCGAAGCTGCCCAAACTGCCGCTGCAACCGATTGCCGCGAAGGCTCGCGCCCTGGCAACGCCTGGTGGCATCGCGGTCTCGACATCGCTCGTCGCCATCGCGGACACCAACCACAACCGCATCGTGCTGACCGATCACTCGGGCAAACTGGTTGCCATCATCGGAGCCGGATGCGAAGGCCGCGCCGACGGCGACTACGCGCGCGCGCAGTTCAATCATCCGCATGGCCTCGCGTTCCATGACGGCGCGTTGTATGTCGCGGATACCGACAATCAGTTGATCCGGCGCATCGATCTCGCCCACAAAACCGTCGCGACGGTCGCGGGCAGCGGCCAACGCGGCTTCGCCATCTCGGGGCAATTTGCCGCGCGCGCGGCCGTGCTCAATTCGCCGTGGGATGTCGCATGGAGCGGCAACGCACTCTACGTTTCCATGGCCGGCGATCATCAGATCTGGCGTTACGATCCTTCCGCAAAAACGATCGGCCCGTGGGCCGGCACCGGCGAGGAGGGCTTGCGCGACGGTGCGCGCGGCGACGCGCAATTCGCGCAGCCAAGCGGCATGAGTGCGCATGGCGATACCTTGTACGACACGGACCCCGAATCCTCGTCGGTGCGAGCGATTGCGTTGCCGGACGGCAAGGTCTCGACGCTCGTCGGACATGGCCTGTTCGATTTCGGGATGCGCAACGGCAAAGCGGACGACGCGCAACTGCAACATGCGGAAGGCGTTACATGGAACGCGGGCAACCTCTACATCGCCGACACCTTCAACAACGCGCTGCGCAAACTCGATTTGGCAACACGACAGGTCAGCACGGTCGCGGCCCTGCTCCACCGTCCGCTCGCGGTGGCCACGCTGACGCCCGACACACTGCTGGTGGCCGAAGGCGACGCCAATCGCATCGACGCGGTGCACCTGCCCGACGGCAAGGTGACGCCGTGGGCCATCGCTGGCCTGAAACCGCCGGGGGGCACGTCGTGCCCCTCGAATCCCTGATGCCGCCGCGATTGCGGAGCTTCAATACGCGATCACCTGGCCATCCCGGCGCATCTCGGTGGCACCCCAGTACACGTGGTTCTTCGCGTCGTACTGGATCGCTTCGTAGCCGCCGTAGCCGCCTTCGGCATGCGTCGTGACCTTGACCTTGTAGCCGCGCTTTTGCAGCGCATCCGCAACCCCCGGATCGAAGCCCGATTCCAGCGTCACCGTCCCGGCACCGTGCGAAGGCAATCCTGTCGCCGTCGCGTCGCCGATGTGCGCCCAGCGCGCGGCATCACCGGCTTCCTGCACGTTCATGCCGAAATCGATCATGTTGACCAGCACCTGCGTCTGTCCCTGCGGCTGGAAGTAGCCCCCCATCACGCCGAACGCCATCCACGGCTCGCCATCCTTCATCACGAACGCCGGAATGATGGTGTGGAACGGACGCTCGCGCGGCGCATACGCGTTGGCGCTCTTCGAATCGAGCGAATACAGCGCGCCGCGATCCTGGAACATGAAGCCGAGTCCCGGAGCGACTTCGCCCGAACCCATGCCGGCGTAGTTCGATTCGATCATCGAGACCATCATGCCATCGGAATCAGCCGTTTCGAAGTCGGTGGTGTCCCCGCTTCCCGAAGGATACACGCCGGTCTGATACGGCAACGGATTGCCCGGAGCGATTCCCGGATTGGCGTGCTCGAGGTCGATCAGCTTGCGGCGTTGGTCCGCGTAGCCCTGCGACAGGAGGCCCTTCACGGGAGCGTTGTAGAAACGCGGGTCGGCGTACCACCTGGACAGATCCGCCGCCGCCAGCCGAAACGCGCCGATCTCGGCCATCAACGTATCGGGGTTGCCGACTCCCATCTTCCTGAGATCGAAGCCCTTGAGGACGTTGAGCATTTCCAGCGTGGCAAAACCCTGCCCGTTCGGCGGCAGTTCGTAAACGTCATAGCCGCGGTAATCCACCGATTGCGGCGTCACCCATTCGCCGTGGAAATCCGCGAAATCCGAATACTCCGGGCCGGTGCCGATGCGCTTGAAAAAGTCCGCCATGACGTGCGCGATCTGGCCCTTGTAGAACGCGTCGCGCCCGCCCTGCGCGATCAGCGTGAGCGTATGCGCCATGTCCGGGTTCCGGAAGATTTCACCTTGGCTCGGCGTATGACCGTCGATCAGGAACGTTTTCTGCGCATTCCCGAATTCCTTGATCAGGCCACGATGCTTTTCGAACCCCTTCCAGCTGCCCTTCCAGTACTCGGCCACGACCTCGGTGACCGGAAAGCCGTGAGTGGCGTAGTAAATGGCCGGCGCCAGATCCTCGCTGATCGGCAACTTGCCGAATTTCGCGTGCAGCGCGAACCAGGTATCGACGATGCCCGGCACCGTCACCGGCAACGGCCCGAGCAATGGAATCTGGTCGGTCGGCTTCATGCCGGCCTTCTCGTACGCCGCTTTCACTTGCGCCCGCATGGCTTCCAGCGAACGGCCCTCGGGCGACCAGCCGGAGCCGTTGTAGCCATGGAGCTTGTGGGTTTTCGGATCCCACACGATCACGAACGCGTCAGCTCCCATCCCGTTGAGCACCGGCTCGGTGAGACACAGCATCGCGCTGGTGGCGATCGCGGCATCAACTGCGCTACCGCCCTTCTTGAGAATTTCGATGCCGGCCTGCGAGGCCAGTGGCTGTTCGCTCGCGACCATGCCGTGTTGCGCCAGCACGGGCGAGCGCGTCGCCCACGGTTGCCCGGCGTAACGATCGCCGCGGCTGACGCCCACCTGCGCGTTGGCCGCGCCCGCGAACACCAGCAGGCCGGCGACGACCGCCATCGAACCGCGGCGCGGCAATGTCCGCGCGCCACGCGTGAAGACCGAAAGAAAAGATGCCATACCCCACCCTCCGCAATGGGTCCGCGGCGGTCGTGCGCTGCCGACGGACTGAAGCACACAGTGTTAGCACGACGCGGGGTGCGGCTCCAGTGGCACAGGTCGTGCCAATGAAGACTTCAGGCCTCCGACTCGGCATCGCAACACTACGCCGCTTGTATGTCATTCCGGGCGCGGCGCAGCGGGGCCAACCCGCCCTCATCGTCATTCCGGACGCCGCGCAGCGGCGATCCGGAATCGGTTTTGCAGTAGTCCGCAAAAGTCCGAAACCGATTCCGGGTTCTCGCACCCGCAAAACGGGTGCGAGCCCCGGAATGACAAGGCCATGAAGTCGCGTCGCCTGAAGTTTCCCGTCGGATTTCGCTTGCGGCGGCTTCATCAGGGCATCGCGCCGCGGCTCATCGGCGTCGGCGGCGTTGCGGTGTTTTGCGGCAACGGCGGCAGGCGGTACAGGCCCAGCGCGATCACCAATCCCAGCAGCGCCATTGCGCCGACGAACACCACGACGCCGTTCCAGCCGTGCGAGGCATAGAACAAACCGCCGCAGGCACCCGCGATGCTGGAGCCCATGTAGTAGCAGAACAGGTACAGCGACGACGCGTGCGCCTTGGCCGCGCCGGCACGGCGCCCCACCCAACTGCTGACGACGGAATGCCCACCGAAGAACCCGAAGGTCAGCGCCACTACACCCAGCAGGATCGCCCATATCGATGCCATCAGCGTCAGCAGCGTGCCGATCAGCATCAATGCGAGCATCGTCCACAACACCTTGCGCCGCCCGAGCTTGCCGGCGAGATGCCCGACCCATGGCGAACTGAACGTGCCGATCAGATAAATCGCGAAGATCGCGCCGACGATGGCCTGGCTGAGGTTGTACGGTGGCGCCAGCAATCGATACCCGAGATAGTTGTAGATCGTGACGAACGCACCGAGCAAAAGAAATCCTTCCACGAACAGCCACGGCAGACCATGGTCGTGGAAGATCACGTTGAAACGCGCGGTCAGCGCGCGGCGATCGACGCGCTGCGGCGTGAAATGTCGCGACGGCGGCAGCAGCCGCCAGAACGCCAGCGCGCACGCGATGCCGATCACCGCGACGACGCCGACGCCCGCGCGCCACCCCACGAAATCGGTGAGCACGCCCGCGATCAGCCGCCCGCTCATGCCGCCGATTGCATTGCCGCTGATGTACAGGCCCATGCCGAGGCCGATGGAAGCGATGTCCATCTCTTCTGCGAGATAGGTCATCGCGACGGCTGGCAATCCGCTGAGCGACAACCCGAGCAAGGCACGCACAACCAGGAACGACGTCCAGTTCGGCATCCCCACCGATATCAACACCAGCAACGCCGACGACACCAGCGAGCCGACCATGATCGGCTTGCGCCCCCATGCATCCGAAACCGCACCCGCGAACAGCATCGCGACCGCCAGCACCCCGGTCGTCAGCGACAACGACAGCGCGCTGACGGCTTCGCTGACGCCGTAGTCGTGCGTGAACTCGGGCAGCAACGGCTGCACGCAGTACAGCAATCCGAAAGTCGCGAAGCCGGCCGCGAACAGCGCAAGGTTGATTCGACGGAAAGCGGGCGTGCCGTGGTGGATGAACGCGTCCGGCAACGGTGCGTCGGCTTGCTGCACAGGGCGGGTGTCCATCGACGCATTCTACGGCACGACTTCCCGGCTGGATGGATACGTCTCAGCGATAGCGCCAATAGCCGCGAACCCAGACATGGCCGCGTCCCCAATAACCCGGAACCCATACCCGGACGGGGGCCACCGCAACGACCCGTGCACGTGGCGGCGCGACCACGCAACCACTCAACAAGCAGCCGCCGACGACCAATGCCGCCGCGCACAACATCGATTTGCCTTTCATGCGTGCTCTCCACACGTGGACTTGCGCGAAAAACGCTGCGCGCGCCGATGGCGTTGACTCCGCGCGAACGGGCGCATGGCGAACGTTCAGCATGACGCTCACCGTCGCGGCATCAATTGGCACGTCTTCAGCGTATCCTTGAGGGTCGATTCCGGATGGATGAACCCCGATGGACCTGCAACTCGCTGGAAAAGTCGCGCTGGTTTCCGGCTCCACCGCCGGCATCGGTTTCGCCGCGGCCATGCGATTCGCGCGCGAAGGCGCGACCGTCGTCGTGAATGGTCGCACGCAGTCGCGCATCGACGATGCAGTAAACCGGATCAGGCAGGAAACTTCGAACCAGCACGTGTCGGGCGTGGCTGCCGACCTCGGCAACGCCGCGGGCGTCGAATCATTGGTCAAAGCTGTTCCCGCGGTCGACGTGCTGGTCAACAACCTCGGCATCTTCGAACCCAAGCCATTCGAGGCGATCACCGACGCAGACTGGTTCCGGTTCTTCGAAGTCAACGTGATGGCGGGCGTGCGTCTTGCGCGCGCCTACCTGCCCGGGATGCGCCAGAAGAACTGGGGCCGCATCCTGTTCGTGTCGAGCGAGTCAGCCGTGAACATCCCGGTCGAAATGATCCACTACGGCATGACCAAGACCGCGGAAGTTGCGGTCGCACGCGGCCTCGCCGAAGCGGTGGCGGGCACCGCGATCACCGTCAACTCCATCCTCGCGGGTCCGACCGCATCGGAAGGCGTGGGCACATTCGTGGCGCAGCTCGCGCGCGAACGCGGCATCGATGCCAAGGCGATGGAAAAGGAATTCTTCGCGAGCGCGCGGCCCTCGTCACTGCTGAAGCGCTTCATCACACCCGATGAAGTGGCCAACCTGATCGTCTACACCGCGAGTCCGCTCGCGGCCGCCACCAACGGCGCCGCGCTGCGCGTGGACGGCGGCGTGGTGCGTTCGGTGCTTTGACGCGGTCTACGCCGATCTTCAGCCGCGCAGCAGCGACATCATCGAAGGGTGATAGCGCGTCCCCGCGGCGACATCGCGCGGGAACACTTCGTCGATTGCAGCGAGATCGCCGGCATCCAGCACGACCTCCAGCGCACCAAGGTTTTCATCGAGATACTTGATGCGCTTGGTGCCCGGAATCGGCACGATGTGCTCGCCCTGCGCCAGCACCCACGCGAGCGCCAACTGCGCAGGCGTGCAACCCTTGCCCGCAGCAAGTTCACGCACCCTGTCGACCAGCTTCAGATTCTTCGCGAAGTTTTCGCCCTCGAAGCGCGGGCTGTGCTTGCGGTAATCGTCGTCCTCGAAATCATCCGGGCTCTTGATGGCACCCGTGAGGAACCCGCGGCCCAACGGCGAATACGGCACGAAGCCGATGCCGAGTTTTTCGCACACTTGCAACACGCCATCCTCTGGATCGCGCGTCCACAAAGAATATTCACTCTGCACGGCGGTGACCGGGTGCACCGCATGCGCGCGCTCCAGTGTCGCAGCGGATGGCTCGGACAAACCCGCGTAGCGAATCTTGCCGGCTTGCACCAGATCGGCCAGCGCACCCATGGTCTCCTCGATCGGCGTCGTGCGATCGATGCGATGCTGGTAATACAGGTCGATGTGATCGACAGCCAACCGCTTCAGGCTGGCATCGCAGGCGGCGCGCACGTAGTCGGGCCGACCGTTCACGCCGCGCTTCGAGGGATCGTGCGGATCGCGCATGATGCCGAACTTGGTGGCCAGGAACACTTCGTCGCGCCGTCCCTTGATGGCTTTGCCCACCAGCACTTCGTTGGTATGCGGACCGTAGATATCGGCGGTGTCGAGGAAGTTCAGGCCGGCATCGAGCGCGTGATGGATCACCTTGATTGATTCGGCGTCGTCGCGTGCGCCGTAGAACTCGCTCATGCCCATGCAGCCGAGGCCGATCGCGGATACTTGCGGTCCCTTGGGACCAAGCGTGCGTGTTTGCATCGTTTCTCTCCTTTCCGCGAACAGGGAATCTGTGCACCGCCGCTGGTCAGGCGGCTTTCGGTTTGCCCGGCGCGTAATCCGGCCGCGGCGCGGCGTCGATCCATACCGGCCGCGAATAACCCACCGGTTTGTCGCCGACCGCCACGCCGCCATACATGCCGGCCTGGTGTACGGCGTCGAAGAAACTGTAGGGAAACTGCTGCGGCAATGCCGAAACCTCATCCAGCTTGCGCAACGTTGCGTCAGGCAACGGCTTGTCCAACGACGCCAGGTTGTCCTCGAACTGCTCTAGCGTACGCGCGCCCAGGATCACCGAGCCGATCGCGGGTTGCCGCGCCACCCACTGGATCGCCACTTGCGCCATGCCCAAACCGGTCTGTTGCGCAGCTTTTTCGACCTCGGCCACGATCGCGAAGTTGCGCTGAGTGAACTTGTCCTGCAACGCCGGCAGACCGCCCTGTTTGAAAAGCTGCAGGCGCCCCTCGCCGCCTCCGTCCGCGCCCGCCTCGCTCGGACGATACTTGCCAGACAGAAGTCCCATGCCCAGCGGGCTCCACGCGGTGATGCCGTACCCCAGTTCCTGCGCCAGATCCACGTATTCGCGTTCGATGTTGCGCTCCACCAGCGAATACTGCAGCTGCAGGTTGACCAGCGGCTGCAGGTGATGCGCCTGCGCAAGGGACTGAATGCGCGCGGCGTACCACGCCGGCACATCTGACAGGCCGGCGTAGCGGATCTTGCCCGCGCGCGTCAGGTCATCCAGCGTGCGCAGCACTTCCTCGGCCGGCGTGATGCGATCCCAGGTGTGCAGCAGGTACAGGTCGATGTAGTCGGTCTTCAGGCGGCGCAGCGAACCCTCGATCGCACGCAGGATGTTCTTGCGGCCGTTGCCGCCGGCGTTGGGGTTGCCGGCTTCCGCGTTGTAACTGAACTTGGTGGCCAGCACCACGCGGTCGCGCGCGCCGCTTTCGGCAATGAACCGGCCGAGCAACGTTTCGCTTTCGCCATTGGTGTAGAGATCGGCGGTGTCGATGAAGTTGCCGCCGGCCGCGAGATAGCGATCGAACATCGCACGCGAGGTACGTTCGTCCGCTCCCCAGCCCCAACCGTTCCCGAAAGTCATGGTGCCCAGTGCAAGGCGGCTGACGCGCAGGCCGGAGCGGCCGAGGGTGAAGTATTGGTCGAGAGGCATGTCCGAGTCCTTGATGGCGTGAAGGCGACGGCGTGCAGTCTGCGCCTTGCATTCCCCAATAAAAATGCCGATGCTCTGCATGTGTTTTCAAGAAAAACTGGATAATGGCCCAGCACCACAGCCCCGCCTTGCGCGCCTTCATGTCGATCGCGCGCCACGGCAGCTTCACCCGCGCCGCCAACGAACTCGATGTCACCGCTTCGGCGGTGAGCCAGATGCTGGCACAGTTCGAACGCCGGTTGGGCGTGCGCCTGCTCCAGCGCACCACACGCCGCGTCGGCCTGACCGAAGCCGGTCGCGATTTTCTGGCGCGCATCGCCCCCGCGATGGAGGTGATCGACGACGCCGTGGAAACCGCGCGTCAATACGGCGAACGTCCCGCCGGCAACCTGCGCATCACCACCGCGTCCGGGGCGATCCTGGCGCCGGCGCTGGCGGCGTTCATGGCCGCGTACCCCGACATCACGCTCGAAATCAACGTCAACACCGCACTCACGGATCTGGTCGCGCAGGGTTACGACGCCGGCATCCGGCTGGGTGAGCGGCTGGAAAAAGACATGGTCGCGATTCCACTGGGCGGTCCGATGCGCTCGGTGGTGGTGGGCGCGCCGGACTACTTCGCGCGGCACGGCAAGCCGAAACATCCGCGCGATCTTGCGCGCCACAATTGCGTGCGATTCCGCTTCGCCAGCGGCGGGATCTATCGCTGGGAATTCGCGCACCCATCCGGCGCGCAGCGTGGCCGCTGGTTCGAGATCGACGTCGGCGGCAGCCTGATCGTCAACGACAACGCGCTGGCCGTCGCCGCGGCGCGCGATGGCATCGCGCTCACCCACCTGATCGCGCCTCCAACCCAAACCGACCTCGATGCCGGCCGGCTCGAAAGCGTGCTGGATCGCTGGCTGCCGCCCTACGACGGCCTGTACCTGTACTACCCGAGCCGTTACCAGATGCCGCCGAAGCTGCGCGTGTTCATCGATTTCCTGAAAGCGCACCTTGCGTGATCGCCCGCCCTTCGACTCCGCGCCTGCGGCGAACGCACTTCAAACTGACGCACTTACCGCCATCGCGTAGTATTGGCAACTTGTGCCCAGATCCCTTCAGAATCGATCCCCCATCAGGAAGAGGAAGCCCCCATGCGCAAATCCATGATCCGCTCAACGTTGTTGGCTGCCATGCTCACCTGCTCCTCCCTCGCCTTTGCCGCGGCGCCACAGCAGGCGGCGTCCGGTACGTCCGCGACCGCCCCTCGCGCGCACCAGCAGCCCAATCTGTTCGACCAGCTCGGACTGACGGACTCGCAGCGATCGAGCGTGCGACAGCTGATGCAGCAGACCTTCCAGCAGGCGCGTCCTGAAATGCAGTCGCTGCGCCAGAAACGCATGGCATTCGAAAATGCCACGCCGGGCACAAGCCAGTACCAGAGCGCGGCCAACGATCTTGCGCAGGCCGAGTCCAGCGGGGCGCACGCCCAGGTTCTGCGCCAGGCCGACCTGCGCACCAAGATCTACAACCTGCTCACGGCCGAGCAGCGCACCAAGCTGGCGTCGCTGGTCAAGCAGCAGCGCCAGCAGGAAATGCAGCAGCGGCGCGCTGCGGCACCTGCCGCGTCGCACTGACGCGCAGACCTGGAAACTGAACACGGCCCGTATAGCGGGCCGCGTATCACGCAGGGGGCACGCCCGTGGGTCAACGCCCGGGTAGGCACGTGCGTTCTGCCCTTACACCCCCCCCGCAGGAATTCCACATGCGCAAGACCTACCTTCTCTTTTCCGCCGCCGCCCTCGTGACCGCGCTCGGCTGTGCGCCGGTGGCAGTCGCGCAGCAAGCCGACCACGCCTGGCACGGACACCATGGCATGGCCATGGGCGGGCACATGTTTGATCAGTTGGGCCTCAGTGACGCCCAGCGTGCCCAGATCAAGCAGTTGACCCGGCAGGCCTTCGCGCAGGCCAAGCCGCAGATGCAGGCGTTGCGGCAGGCGCGCCAGGCGTTCGAGTCCGCGGCGCCGGGCACGGCAGGCTACCAGACCGCTGCAAGCAATCTGGCCGAGGCCGAAGCCGATGCGGCACGCACGCGCACGACCAACCGCGCCAATCTGCGCGCGCAGATTTACCAGGTTCTGACGCCCGCGCAACGCACCCAATTCGCCAGCCTGCGCGCCCAGCACAAGGCCGAGGCGAAGCAACGGCGTGAATCGCACATGCAAGGCGGCGGCGCCGATACGCCGGATTCCTCCGCCGCGGCGCAGTGAAGCAGCAAGCGGCGTTGACATCGATGATGCGCGGAAGCCGGATGCATGCCGGCTTCCGCGCGTCGTGTTTGATGGCGTCGTGCATGACGCTGCTTGCATGCTCTGGCGGCGGCACGGACAGCACGCAGCCATCGCCATCCGCCACGGTGGCAGGCGCAAGCAGCGCACCTGAAGCGTCCGATGCATTCGTGAGTGATGCGTGGGGTTTCCGCATCGACGCGCCATCCGGCTGGACGCTGCGGCGCGATTTCCAATCCAGTTATCTTGCCAACGGCGCGTGGAAGACTTTTGCCGCGCCTGATTCGCACGGCGAGCCGATCCTGTCACTGACCTTGCCGGGGTCCAACCACATTACCGACGCAGAAATCCGCATCGGCGTGAGCCGCGACCCGACGGAAGTGCAACGCTGCACCGCGCCGCCGTCCGCCGTGGTTGCGGACAGCGTCACGACGCAACACATCAATGACACTTCGTTCACGACGTTCGAAGCCGCGGACGCGGCGATGAGCCACCACCTCACCGTGCACGCATGGCGCGCGGTGCACGGCGGCGCGTGCTACGCGATCGACCTGTTGGTGTTCGGCGTGAATCCGCAAGTTTACGATCCGCCTGCCACGCCGCCCTTTTCCGATGCCCATGCGTTCGACGCCATGCGCGCGGTGATCCAGACCTTCAGATTCGAACGACCGGCAAATCAGTCCGCGGCCAATGCTTCCACCGCCGCGCGATAATCCGCCACGATGCGATTTTCATCCTTGTGGTGGAAATCACGCACCACCCACTCGCCACCCGCCATCACGTCGCGCACCAGCGGCGTGTTGCCGGCGAACAGGAACGTGTCGAGCACGCTTTCCTCGTCGCGTGCGGCGAGCAGCGGCGACGCTTCGTCGAGCACGATGACATCGCGTGATGAGTTTTCGCGCAGGCCCGCAGCCTGCCGGCCGCCGCGCAGTGCGCTGGCCCACAACGTTTCGCCGACGCTCGCGCCGGGTTTGCGCGCCACGATGTTGCGATGGCGCGTCACCAGCCGCTGGCCGTATTCCAGCCAACGCAATTCCTCGACCGGCGATACCGAAATGTGCGAATCGGAGCCGATGCCGAGCACGCCGTTCGCGTCGAGATAATTCGCCAGCGGGAACAAGCCATCGCCGAGGTTCGCTTCCGTGGTCGGGCACAGGCCGGCGACCGCGCCTGACTTCGCAAGGGCGTGCATTTCCGAATCGTCCAGATGGGTGGCGTGCACCAGGCACCAGCGCGCGTCGACGTCGACATGTTCGAACAGCCATTGCACCGGGCGCGCGCCGCGGATGCCCAGGCAATCCTGCACCTCACCGATCTGCTCGGCGATATGGATGTGGATCACCTTGTCACGCGCGATGGGCGCATCCAGCACCTCGCGCATCGCCGCTTCGGGCACGGCACGCAGCGAATGCAGCGCGATGCCGACATGCATGCCGGGCGACTCCAGCGCCGACAACGATTCGAGCAGGCGCAAGTACGCGTCCACCGACAATCCGAAGCGCCGCTGGCGATCGGACAACGGCCGGCCGTCGAAGCCACCAGTCATGTACAACACCGGCAGCAAGGTCAGGCCGATGCCCGTTTCGCGCGCGGCTTCGACAATCGCGCGCGACATCGCCGCGTGATCGGCGAACGGCGCGCCATCCGGCGCGTTGTGCAGGTAATGGAACTCGCACACGCGGGTGTAGCCCGCCTTCAACATTTCCACATACAACTGCGCCGCGATCGCGCGCAATTCATCCGGCCCGATGCGCGAGGCAAAACCGTACATCGTCTCGCGCCATGTCCAGAAACTGTCGTCGCCCGGTCCGCGCCGCTCGGCCAATCCTGCCATCGCGCGCTGGAAGGCATGCGAATGCAGGTTGGGCATGCCCGGCAGCGCGAAGCGTGCGTTCACCCCCGCACCCTGCCCCGCCATTTCGCCACCCGTCCAGCCAGCAGGCGTCCATAGGTGCGCGACCCGTAAATCCGGCGCACATCCTTCACTCATCGCGAATTCCCGGGGCCATGACCGCCGGCATTGTCGCACGCACCCGGCACACGGCGCTGCCGCGGAGCCACGGCACGCAGCCGTGGCTCCGCACAATCACGATCAGAACGCCACCCTAACGCTCACCTTGGCCGCCTGATCCTTCTCGCCGCCACCAAACAAACCTTCGTAATCGGCGTCGATGCTCATGCCGCCCGCATGCCAGCCAAGGCCGATTTTTCCAAGCCCCGCATTCTTCCCCACGGGCACGCCGTATTCGGTGAAGCCCGGGCCGGCCGCTACGAACTGCAGCGTGCGTTGTGGCGTGGTATCCGGTCCGAAGCAACGCCTGCAGCCGCCACTGGCCCGGCGGGTCGTCCTCGACGATCAGGACGCGCTGCAGCGGAATCGGTTGGGATGAGATCATGGGCAAACACCTGACCAGAACCCCGATTATGACAAAACGCGCGCGACGTCCGAGGGACGTGCCCGGATAACATGCGACACATGGCTATCCAGACATGCACACCACGTTGGGACCATCTGCTTGTCGACTGCACGCTCGCCACCCTCGCCGAGGATTCGGGTTACGGCGTCGTCGAACACGGCGCGCTCGGCTGGCGCGATGGCGCGATCACTTTCGCGGGTCCGATGCACGAGCTGCCCGGCCAACCCGAAGCCATCTCCGACGCATACGAATCGGTGCGTGGCGCGCTGGTGACGCCGGGTCTGGTCGACTGCCACACGCACCTGGTGTTCGGCGGCGAGCGCGCCAACGAATTCGAAATGCGGCTGCACGGCGAAAGCTACGAGGCGATTGCGCGTGCCGGCGGCGGCATTGTGTCCAGCGTGCGCGCGACCCGAGCTGCCGGCGAGGACGAATTGCTGCGCCAATCGCTGCCGCGCGCGCAAGGTCTGATTCGCGATGGCGTGACCACGCTCGAGATCAAGTCGGGTTACGGGCTGGACCTCGACACCGAAATGAAGATGCTGCGCGTCGCTCGGCAGCTCGGCGAACAGCTTGGCATTACAGTGCGCACGACGTTCCTCGGACTGCACGCGCTGCCGCCGGAATTCAAGGATCGCCGCGCCGATTTCATCACGGCGGTGTGTGACGAGTGGCTGCCGGCCGTCGCCGATACGGGATTGGCAGACGCGGTGGACGCGTTTTGCGAAGGCATCGCGTTCACGCCGGACGAGGTACGTCGCTGCTTCGAGGCCGCGCGCAAGCTTGGCCTGCCAGTGAAATTGCACGCGGACCAGTTGTCGGATCTCGGTGGCGCGGCGCTCGCGGCAACCTTCAACGGACTGTCCGCCGATCACCTGGAATGCACGGATGAGGCCGGCGTGGACGCGATGGCGCGCGCCGGCACCGTGGCGGTGCTGTTGCCAGGCAGCTTTTATGCGCTGCGTGAAACGCGCATGCCACCGATCGCCGCCTTCCGCGAACGCGGCGTGCCGATGGCAATCGCCACCGATCTCAATCCCGGCACGTCGCCGCTGCGTTCCCTGCGCCTAGCCATGAACATCGCCTGCACCTTGTTCCGATTCACTCCCCAGGAAGCCTTGCGCGGCGCGACCGTCAACGCCGCGCGCGCGCTGGGCCTGAAGGATCGCGGCACGCTCGCAAACGGCCAGCGCGCGGATGTCGTAGTGTGGAGCGCACGCCAGCCCGCCGAACTGGCCTACTGGATCGGCGGCGCGTTGGCATCGCGCGTGTTCGCCGGCGGCATGGAACTGCCGTTGCAGGCATGAAAAAGCCCCGCAAGCGGGGCCTTTCCGGAAACACCTGACCGCGGTTTACGCGGATTTCTTCGGCGCAGCCTTCTTCGCCGCGACCTTTTTGGCCGGCGCACGAGTGGCCGGCTTGGCGGCCTTGGCGGCCGTCGTCTTCACCGCCGCCTTCGACTTCGCCGAATGCGGGCGGGTGTTGCCGTGGCTGCCCGCGTAGATCTTGCCCTTGCGCGTTTTCTTGTCGCCCTTGCCCATGTCGATTCCTGGTGTGTGTGGAACCCGCGCACCGCGCGCGGTTGCAAGCATGGTAACAGCAGACACGCCGGTCAGTGCATCGTCGCACGCGCGGCGTCAGTCGTGGCCCGAATCCCGGCAATCGGATTCGGGATCGAAGCAATCGCTGGATTCGATCTGCACCGTCACATGGGTAATGGAAAAACGTTCGCGGAGAACTTGCTGGACCGAACGCAGCGCCTGCTGCGCATTGCCGCCCTCGCGCAGGCGTGCGTGCAGCGTGGCCATGCGCGAACCGGATGCGATCTGCCAGACATGAAGGTGATGGACCTCGGCGATCGCCGGGTCGGCCGTGGCCAGCGCCGCGCGGATTTCCTCGGGCGCGACGCCTTCCGGCACGCCTTCCAGCAGGATGTGCGAACAACGTTTCAGCAGCACGAACGCGCCGCGCAGGATCAGCAATGATACCAGCAGCGACAGCGCGGGATCAGCCCATTCCCAGCCGAGATAACGCACCAGCAATGCCGCAAGGACGGTGGCGACGGAACCGAGCAGATCGCCGAACACGTGCAGGCGCGCACCCGCGGTATTGAGGTTGTCATGGTCGTGGCCGTGCAGGCTGCGCAGCACGATCGCGTTTACGAGCAGGCCGGCTGCGGCGACGACCAGCATGACGCCCGATTGAATGTGGATGTTCTCGAGCGCCAGCAGGCGCCGGATCGCCTCGTAGACGATGCCCGCGACCAGCAGCAGTTGCACCAGCGCGTTGACGAAACCGGCCAGCACTTCCATCCGAGCGTAACCGAAGCTGCGGCGCGCGTCGGCAGGCCTCAGCGCGTACACCGCCGCCGCCCATGCCAGCGCAAGCGCGCCCGCGTCCACCAGCATGTGCGCAGCATCGGCGAGCAGCGCCAGCGAACCGGACCACCAGCCGCCCAGTGCTTCGACGGCGAGCATCAAGCAGGTCAGCGCGAACGCGAATGCCAGCCTGGCACGGCTACCTGCGTGGAAATGATCGTGGTCGTGCGAATGAGGCATGCGCGCAGCGTAAGGCTCACGCTGCAGTTACACAATTACGCGTGCGCGTGGGTCGCGTGGTGATGCCGATGCGCCAGCACCAGGTTCGTGACGTGCGCGCTGGCCACCAGCACGCCACCCGTAACAACGCTGGCGGTATGGATCACGACGTGGGCATTGATGTCGATGGCCACACCGAACAGCAGCAGCGCGATTCCGGGAACCATCAGGAACAGCGCCTGCGGATGCCGATGGCGTCGATATGCGACGAGGATGCTGGCGCTGGCCAGCGCGGCTGCGCAGGCCACGAAAATGCGCTCGAAAGTGTGCCCAGCCAGGAACTCCAGCCCGATCAGCGGCAGCAGCGCCAGCACGAACGGCAGCAACATGCAGTGAACCGCGCACAGCAGCGACGCCGTAGCACCGACACGATCGACCAGCACGGCGAAGCGTCGCGGCGATGCGTGAACCGGCGCAAGCATCGCAGGCGCGGCAGGCACGGAAACGGGTTGGACGAAGGGCATGTCCATCTGCGCGGAAGCCTCGCCGCCGGTGCGCGCCGCGTCACGACATGCACCCTCGGAATCGAGCCTTGACTCCAGTTGATTACGCAACATTATAACATTTCCTTGCGCGGGGGAACGGGTAATCGGCTTTCAGCCGCCTTCCCGTTCAGAAATCCTTGCTCACGGTCAGGAACACCCCGCGCCGCGGCCCGAACTGTGGCGCGCCGACGCCGACGCCGGTGCCATCGCGGAGTTCGTACACACGATCCAGCACGTTGATCACCGCGAGCTGGGTGTGGATCTTGCCGGCCCCACCGGCATCGAAATCGCGGGAGACACTCAGGTTCAACTGGAAATAGTCCGGCATCGAAAGGCCATTGGGCACCAGGCCATCCCTGCGCAGCCCCGTTCCGAACAGATAGTCGGCGCCGACCTTCGTGCCGTCGCCGAAGGTGTAGTTGACGGCGCCGGAGGAGGCCAGCTTCTGGTCGTGGTCGAGGTGGATCCAGTTGTAATAGATGTAGGCAAGATCGCCCGGATCGAAGTTGTACTGGCTGGTGACGACGCGCTTGCCCATCGCGCGGCTGGAGGCAAGGTTGAACCAGGCGTTCCAGGGCCCGTTGGCGTAGCTCGCCGTGAATTCGGCGCCACGCACGCGGCCGTACTCGTAGTTGAACGTCGAGTAGATCAGCGCCGCGCCGAACTGGCCTTCGTCCTGCAGGTCCGTGACCTTGCGATAGTAGGCATCGAGGCCAAGCGTCAGGTGCGGCCCCAGTTGCTGAGAAACGCCGACGTCGAAATAGTGGGAACGTTCCGCCAGCGGCGTGTTGTTGCCGTAGTTCCTGACCGCGTTGGTGGTGCCCGCGAACAGGTCGATGTCCTGCGCGGTGATCAGTTCGGTCGCGGGTGGCGTGAAGTAGCGTGCGTAGCCGGCGTGCAGCGTGGTGCTGGGCGTCGCCTGCCACACCACGCCAACGCGCGGACTCAGCTGGCCCTGGGTCCTGCCGAAGGCTCGGTATTGATCGCCGCGCACGCCGACGTTGATGGTCCAGTCGTTGCCGATGTTCCACTGGTCCTGCAGGTAGGCCGCCCACGTCCGCGCGATGATGCGACTGTCGGTGGGAATGTTGAAGGGTGTTGTGCTGGCCTGGTTGCCGTCGTCATCGGCCGGGAACACCAGCGTGTTGCTGGCCGTGCCGGCCTTGTCGTAGGCGCCATAGAGACCGTAGCGCAAAGTGTTGGCGGCGCCGAGCGGCGTCGAGAAATCCGCCTGCAGCGTGGAGGCGC
>Ga0207707_10000777_pt1 | contig 31434 bp, 33 predicted proteins | sample KBSC83BmetaG_FD_184336 | JGI IMG/M metagenome (GOLD analysis project Ga0207707, IMG submission 184336) | Corn rhizosphere microbial communities from Kellogg Biological Station, Michigan, USA - KBS C8-3B metaG (SPAdes) (version 2) | ecosystem: Host-associated > Plants > Roots > Rhizosphere ... | reverse complement strand
TACCTTTGTCGACAAGATTTTGAAAGGCGCAAAGCCTGCTGACTTGCCGATTGAACAACCGACAAAGTTCGAGTTGGTGATCAATCTCAAAACCGCCAAACAGATCGGTCTCACAATTCCGCCAAACGTGCTGGCAAGAGCAGATCGGGTGATCAGGTGAAACTACTCAATAATCGGTGTCCAGCAGCCAGCTCAACTTTTGCTCTGTGCGCTTTGCTCTTTGTGCTTTGCGGTTCCGTCCACGCGCAGCAGAAGGACAAAGTCTTTCGCATAGGTTTCCTAGATCCAAGCACTGCTTCCGGTACGGCGGTCATGGTGGACGTATTCCGGCAAGAGCTGAGCAAGCTTGGTTGGATCGAAGGAAAAAACATCACCATGGAATATCGGTTTGCCGAGAACAAAGGCCCTGAGCGCATCGCCGAGCTGGCGGCAGAGTTGGTTCTTCTCAAGGTTGATTTGATCGTGACTTCAGGGGTACCGCCGGCATTGGAAGCCAAGAAAGCGACTACTACCATCCCCATCGTAATTACGAACTTTACGGACCCCGTGGCGTTAGGCTTGGTTGCCAGTCTTGCCCGGCCGGGAGGCAATGTCACCGGGTTCTCGACTCTAGCGACTGAGCTGAATACCAAAAGATTGGAGGTGCTGAAGGATGCGATACCCAAGCTCGACCGAGTTGGACTTCTGTGGCGGTCGACATCCAACCCGGGAGAAGAATTACAACTCAAGGAACTCAGGTTTGCGGCTCCGGGGCTGAAGGTAAAATTGGAGGAGATCAAGACTCAATTAGACGCCCAAGGTTTAGAGAGCGCCTTCAAAACCGCCAAGCAGAAACAGGTGGGCGCAATCATGACGACCTCCATTCGCACCTTTTTCGCAGAAAGAAAGCGGATCGTCGAGCTTGCCACAAAACACCGGTTGCCGGCTATTTACCAACGGAAGGAGTACGTCGATGAGGGCGGCCTCATGTCGTATGGGGTGGACTACGACGACCAATACCGTAAGACCGCGTATTACGTGGACAAGATACTCAAGGGCGCCAAACCGGGTGATTTGCCGGTGCAGCAGGCAACGAAATTTGAATTCATCATTAACCTTAAGGCGGCAAAACAAATTGGTCTGATAATTCCAAACCGAGTTCTTGAACGGGCAACTCAAGTGACAGGTAGCAAATGATCGATCTGAAAACCGGCAAACAGATCGGTCTGACGATTCCACCCAATGTGCTGGCGCGGACGGATAAAGTCATTCGATGAAAATAGTCAGTGGTCAGCGGTTAGTATTCAGCAACAGCGTCTTCTGCTTCGTCCTCAGCGCCATGTTCTTTGCGCTTTGCTTGTCCACCGCTGTCGCACAGCCGAAGAAAATTCCACGAATCGGGTTTCTCGTTCCTGGTTCTCTTGCCACTTATGCGGCTCGCACCGAGGCATTTCGCCAAGGACTGCGAGAGCTCGGTTATGTTGAGGGAAAGGACATAAGCGTCGAGTATCGCTATGCCAATGGTAGACTGGAACCTCTGCCGGATCTTGCGGCCGAGCTAATCCGTCTCAAATGTGACATTATCGTTGTTGTAGGAACTGACACGACCGCAGCCGCCAAAAACGCAACCAAAAAAATTCCCATTGTAATGACAAATGCCGGCGATCCTGTGAGGGCCGGGTTCGTCGGTACTCTCGCACGGCCGGGTGGAAATATCACAGGGCTAGCGAGCAACCCCTCTGGGTTATACGGGAAAAAGTTAGAACTGCTTAAGGAAACGCTCCCGAAGCTTAATCGCATTGCTATCCTCACGGATCCGGAAGGGCCTGGGTCGGAGGCCGGGTTTAAGGAAACAGAGGCAGCAGCTCAGGCATTGGGATTGAAAGTCCAATTGTTGGAGGTCAGAACTGACGACGGTATCCATGAAGCCTTTAGAGCCGCAACCAGAGGGCATGCTGATGCTTTGATGGTATTAAATAGCTCGTTCGCCAATTTTTACCGAAAAAGAATCGCGGAGCTAGCGATAAAGAGCCGTTTGCCGGCAATGTACAATACTGAGGATGCGGGTTTTTTTGTCAGTTACGAGGTAAATCGGCTAGATTTATTTCGCCGCGCCGCAACTTTCGTCGACAAAATTCTAAAAGGCGCCAAGCCCGCTGACTTACCTGTCGAGCAACCGAGGAAATTCGAGCTGGTTATCAATCTCAAAACTGCGAAACAGATCGGCCTGACGATTCCGCCCAACGTGCTGGCGAGAGCGGATCGGGTGATTCGGTGAAAACAGGGATTAGGCAACGGACAACAGGCAACAGGCACCTCCGAGCGTTTGGTTGGTTTTTCTTTGGTTTGCTTACTGTGCCCTGTTTTGCGACTGCGGAGGCCCAACAATCGGCGAGATTGCCACGCATCGGCATCCTGGAGCTTGCATCGCCTACCGCGTCAGCCAGCCAGTTGAAGGCACTGCAACGAGGCCTGCGTGAGCTTGGCTACGTGGAAGGAAAGAACGTCATCTATGAATACCGATATGCCGACGGGAAAATAGAGCGATTACCTGAGTTGGCCGCCGAGTTGGTCGGTTCGAAAGTTGATGTGATTGTCACCCGGTCTACCGGCTCGATTCGTGCTGCGATGAAGGCGACCAAAACAATTCCGATTATTTTCCCTTCTGCAGGTGCTCCGGTTGAAGATGGACTGATTGCAAGCTTGGCGAAGCCGGGCGGTAACGTCACAGGAGTAACGCAGCTTTCTGCAGAATTGGACGGAAAAAAGCTTGAGATACTCAAGCAGGCCGCTCCGAAAGTCTCTCAAGTGGGATTGTTGTGGACCATCGGTAGTGCGCGAGTGGATAGTCGAGCACGAGAAGCAGACCCGGCGGCCAAGGCGTTGGGGATACAACTTCACTCTCTTGAGCTTAAAAGTGCCGATGATTTTGCAAGGGTTTTCGCGATTGCCGACCAGATAGGTGTTCAAGCATTGTCTTTAGCTCCGAGTCCTTTGCTGTTTACTCACCGCTCGGTGATCTTTGACTTCGTAGCAAAGCACCGGCTACCAGCGATGTACTCAACAAAAGACTTTGTCGAGGCTGGCGGACTAATGAGTTATGGCCAGGACATAATCGACAACTGGCGACGCGCGGCCACCTTCGTTGACAAGATCTTGAAAGGTGCCAAGCCTGGCAATCTTCCGGTCGAGCAGGCGACTAAGTTTGAGCTGGTCATCAATGCAAAAAGTGCGAAGCAAATTGGTCTCACCATTCCGCCGAACGTGCTCGCGAGAGCGGATCGGGTAATCAAGTGAAGGCAAGCAAAAATCAGCCAGTGGCTATGCTGCTCGTTCTTACCGCCATAGTCTTTGCGCTCTGCCTTCCCGCGGAGGCGCAGCAGCCTGGCAAAATTCCACACATAGGCTTCCTATCGCTGTCGGGTGCTAACCAAGAAGCATTTCGCCAAGGCTTGCGCGATCTGGGCTACATCGAAGGAAAAAATATTGCCATCGAATTTCGAACGGCCGCCAATAGAGCAGATCGCCTTTCTGTCCTCGCCGGTGAGCTTATCGATCTGAAGGTTGATGTCATCATTGCCGCCGGTTCGCAAGCGGTCCGTGCTGCACAGCGTACAACTAAGACTATTCCCATCGTTATGACTTCGAGTAGCGATCCTGTTCGGACCGGCTTTGTCACCAGCCTTGCGCACCCCGGCGGGAACATCACCGGCCTCAGCTTACTGGGCCCAGACGTCAGTACAAAACGATTGGAAATGCTGAAGGAGATCGTTCTCGGAGTTTCTCGGGTCGCTGTATTCTGGAACCCTGACGACCCAGCAGCAAAGATCTCGCTGAGAGAGACGCAGGATGCCGCCAAAGCTGAAGCAATGCATCTGCAAATTCTGGAGATACGAGAGGCCAGTGATTTCCAGAGCGCTTTTCGGGCCGCAAACAAGGGGCGCGCGCGGGCGCTCATTCTTTTGCCGGCCCCTATCGTTGCTACTCAGGCAAAACAGATTGCGGAGTTGGCGTTGAAAAATAATCTACCCGCGATTTCCCCTGTTAGCGAGTTTCCAAACGCGGGTGGGCTCATGTCCTACGGGGCGAATTTGGCGGAACTGTACCGCCGCGCAGCAACCTACGTGGATAAGATCCTCAAAGGCGCGAAGCCTGCCGATCTTCCCGTTGAGCAGCCAACGAAGTTCGAACTAATAATCAATCTCAAAACCGCGAAGCAGATCGGCCTCACGATCCCGCCGAACGTGCTGGCGAGAGCGGACAGGGTGATTCGATGAAAAACGTGATCCTGACGCCTTCGCCACCGCTTTGCATAAACTCCGTCAAAGAAGACGCTCGCCGCCTTCCCGCTGTCCCAACGAAGCGCGATAAATCGTTTCTTGCGAGGCTACAGCCAAATACTAATATTTCTATCTTTCGCTTCGTGATTTGCCTGGCAATTATTTTCGCTGCGGTGACCATCGCGCACGCAAGCGAGCATCGCATCGGCGTGCTGTCACCTTTTATCAATCAGGAGAATCTTTTCTTCGACACGTTGCGGCGGGAACTGAACAGGCTCGGCTACATCGACGGAAAAAACGTGAGCTATATCTATCGTAACTCAGAACAATTCGACGGATTGACCAGCCACGCAGCCGATTTGGTGCGTCTGAAAGTCGATATTATCGTTACGGAAGGCCCCCAAGGTGTGCGAGCAGCAAAAAATGCGACGGCGGCTATTCCCATTGTCTTTGCAAATATCGGTGATGCAGTTGACCAAGGATTCGCCGCCACGCTTGCTCGACCGGGCGGCAATCTGACCGGAATCTCGTCGCTGAACGCGGAGCTCAGCGGCAAGCGGCTTGAGCTTCTCAAAGAAGTTTTACCAGGACTGCTTCGGGTGGCAATCATGCGCGAAGCGGTCGGAGACGCTGGCCCAATTCGCGCGATCGAGACCTCTGCGCAGGCTATGGGATTGAAGCTCCTCGTTTTGCAGGTGCGCGACGGCGACGAAGTGCCCAGCGCGTTTTCAGCCATGACCGCTGCGCGGGTCGGCGGCCTGGAGCTTTTGCCCGGTTCTCTATTCGTAAGCCGGATGCGCAAAATAACCGAGCTTGCGGCGCAATCGAAACTCGCGGGAGTTTTTCCGGACGCGCGCTTCGTACGAAACGGGGGACTGATGAGTTACGGTCCCAACGTGGTGGAGTTATACAAACGCGCTGCCAACTACATCGACAAAATACTCAAAGGAGCAAGATCGCGGGATCTACCGGTGGAGCAACCAACGTCATTCGAGTTTGCGGTCAACCTCAAAACTGCCAAAGCCCTCCGGGTCAGCATCCCGGCGGCCGTTCTGATGCGCGCCAATCAGGTGATTCAAAACGATGGCTCTAGCTGAAAACAGCCATGCACCTCAGACAGAAAGCATGGCTACTGCAGAAAAATAATCTCCGGCGCCCCTTCTGCGCTGATATTGGCTTGCAGCAAAATTAGTGGAGTGTCTCCGGCGTTCTGCCATGAATGAACGAGATCAGAAGGCTCGTATTGAATCGCCCCGCGACCGCGCGGCTCGGATTTATCGGGTGTTCTCCAAAGCCCCGATCCCGAGAGAACATAATATAGCGCTGCGCCCGAACGATGATGCATGGGCGGCGCGGGCAATTTTGGCGGCGCAATGACACGGGTCATGGTAAATTCGTGGGGACCAGGCTTCAAATTTTTGATCGGCTCAGCGGTTTGATAAAGTTCCGTGAGGACGGCAGGCTTCGAGTGCGGCGGTTTGTTTAAATCAGCAGCCGTGATCAACAAGAACTCAAAAAACACTGTTGGCCGACCGCCGCCAGCTTTAAGTGTGACGTTTTTTCCCGCCTGCAGAAATGCGCCGTCCCCGTCCTGCAGAGTTTTGCTTTCCGATTCGCTTTCCACGATGAGCGAACCCGAAGTCGGATAGATCATAATATTGCCGCCGGAAGAAGTAACCGATTGTCCGGCGCTCAACTGAACTTGTAGTAACTTTAAGTAGAGTGGCGCTTGGACCACGTCATCCAGCTTGCCATTCGCAATAAGAATCCGCACGGGCTTCTGTGCTGGAGTCGGCTGACCGTGCGCCGGCACGCTTACAGCCAAAATCAAAACGATGATCCTCGTGAATCTTTCCATCGGTGCACCTCCAAGGTCTTGACCCGGTGCGGTATCTAACGTACGTAACAATAATCGTCAATGGAAAATCGGTCGTTGGCTCGCTTTTTACTCATTTAACATCTTTTCCACCCATTCGGGTCGTTCGCTCTCACCCCATTCGAGTCATTGCAAACAAGCTAACCGACCAATACGCTACTGAAACGAGCGGAGTGGTCCGATTGTAGCCCACTTGGCCTTATACTCGTCATCGGTCAGACGATGTTTGCAAAGGTGTGATGGTAGCGATTTGAACGTGAGGCCACATTCAAGGCAGACGACACGATCATTTTGGCAGGCGTCCCGAATATGAGCACGGTAATAGAGTAAATCCAGGCCCTTGCTGACTGTCAATTTGCGCGCGTCCCGCTTTGATCGCTGCCGACGAGCCATCACATGCGCACCAGGAAACTTGAAGTTTCGAGGCATAATTCGGCGCAGCCTCAACTGATTATTTAGTCGTTTAAAGCCTAGAAACTGTCGTACGTAGCGGCTGACATAGGACCAACTGCTTTCGTTCCACTGCTTGCAACGCTTTGTGTTGTAAGGGCGGTATGCTAACGGCCGATGAAAAATCCCTTTCGGTCCTATTTGACCATACGTGGGTCGCAGCCAGTCGCGGGAAGGTTCTAAATTTCATCTGCTGTTAAAGTCGCTGACCAACATCGGTCAAATCACTGAACCGAGTAAACCGACTAAGTTCTTTAGAGGCTGTTTCTGTCTTGTAGACGCAGATACACAACTCATAAATCGCGGGGCCTTTAAGAATCTCCACAATCGGATCGCAATTAACCAAAGCATATTTAATAATGATGACCGGCGTCGTTGCAGTCGAAGCGGTGTTAGAAACACTAATTAACCGACCATGTTTTCTGGTCACATAGTTCGCGATCGCCGACAAACTTTCCGCCAGGCTCAAAAAGTCTTTTGTCGGTGTCAGACAAACGCCTTTGTTTGATTCGACATGAAGCCCCTCTATATCGCTGGGGGCATAATGCAGCGTGACTGGCATAATAGCCGGAGGAGGTTGATAACCACCGGTGACGATAAAACCATCCGCATCCGAGCGTACGATAAAGGTTCTGATCCCGCGAAGGTCTAAATCACGACCAATAATTCGTAATGCTTCTGATTGGCTAAACGCGGGCACGAACATTCCTCGGTGAGCAGTCGTAGCATAGGGAGTGCCATGCACAATGGGTAGGTGTGAGCGGAATAAAACGGCCTAAAATTTACAACACCAACCACTGAGTCTCATTTCTAGTTAGCAATCTGAAAACACGATGAGAGCTCGACCTATTCAATTTGCCAAAGCACGACAAATCCCTTGTCGTCCCTGTCATGCCAGCCGAAACTCATGACCAAACTCACACGAAGCACGGCTGCAGATTCCAGAATGAGAAAGTAGCAAGAGCGTCGGGTTTGGGAACGGGCTCTACGTGTGCGACCCGTTCGCTGATCTAAGTACGTGGAGTGTTAGGCTCTTGGTCTTAAGCACGATCTGCTGACGGCGTAAAAGCTTCAATACGATTCGGGATTCGTTGCGGCACACGTGACTGTTCGGCAGGAAACTGTGAAACATGACACGATGGTTTTTCTAACGATATCCATATCTTAGCCGCGAGATATAGGAGCCACTTTTGATTTCTGCCGTTCAACCGGGTAAATTTTCTTTGTGGGATTAAAGCCTCAACATCAAAAAAACCAGCGCTCCGGAAAATCCAAAGAGTTTCCGCCGCCGACCCACTGTAGCTGGTGCGGTAATTCGATTGCTGCGCACACCCGAGAACTCCTCGCGTCCTGTCGTGCTCATGCTCGCCAACTCTCGGGAACTCGCCCGGTATTACCGAACAAAGCTGGCCGAGCACGACCGTCAGCTTAACTACATGCTCATCAAAGAAGTCTCTAGAGGCAAGCACGTCCGGCCGTCCTTCATTGAGCCGATGCAGGTTTTGCCGGCGCGCGAGCTGCCGGATAATGGTGCCTGGAGTTACGAAGCAAAGCTCGACGGCTACCGCTGCCTAGTGGCGAATCGTGGCGGCTCTGTTGTGCTGTGGTCCCGGCGCGGAACTGGCTTCACCGAAAGGTTTCCATCCATTGCTCGCACCTGTGAGAAACTTCCGATAGACACCCTCATTGACGCCGAAGTCGTGTCGTAGACGAAAACGGCCGCTGTGCATTCAACGCGCTACAGCACAAGCGACCGAACGGCCATATCCAACTATACGCCTTTGACGTCCTCGTCCACCGTGGCCGCAATGTCTTGCGCCTGTCGATTGAGGAACGTCGTCAGTTACTCACGGAAGCACTTCGCAAGGTGCAATATCCTGTCCTCCAATCGACGCCGTTCGAGGTAAAACCTGCCGAGCTTTTACGAGCAGCGAAGGAACTAGAGTTTGAGGGCGTCATCGCTAAGCGCAAAGGCTCAATTTATGAGCCGGGACAGCGAAGCGGCGCGTGGCTCAAATACAAAATAAATTGCTCTCAGGAAGTCGTGATCGGCGGGTATACGTTGGGCGGCAATCCGTTCGATGCGCTGATCGTAGGCTGCTATGACGGACCGAAACTCAAGTACGTAGCGAAGATTAGAGCCGGGTTCGTGCCGCACATGCGGTGCGCTCTTTACGAGCTGTTGCAGGAGTTCCGTACAGAGAAATGCCCGTTTGCTGATTTACCCGAAAAACAACGCACGCTTTATTCACTTACTCGCGACGAGATGCAAAACTGCCAATGGTTAAAGGCCCTGGTGGTGGCGCAAATCGAGTTTCAGGAATGGACGCCCGACGGTCATTTGCGGCACGCGAGCTTTGCCGGATTGCGAAGTGACAAAGAGCCGCAGGGAATCATCAGGGAGAAATAGATATCTGTTTGATTGGAGCTAACGGATTATGGCGATTAACCGTTCATGGGACAGAAAAATCATTAATGCACAAGAACGATTCAGGATTCTAAGTGAGTTTAATAACGAAGCCGTGCTCGACCGGGAAACTGGTCTGGTGTGGGAGCGAACACCAAGTACTCAAGCTGTACAATGGCCCAATGCACGGCTTTTATGTGCTCAAAAAGGCGTGGGAGGTCGCGGTGGATGGCGGCTTCCAGCTTTCAACGAACTATCGTCTTTGGTTGATCCAGCCGTACAAAACGCTGGTGTTCCCCAGCTTCCGCCCGGTCACCCGTTTCAGCAGGTGCAGGCGGCTAGTTACTGGTCGGATACACAGTTTGCTGACGAACCCGGCTTTGCGCTCGTTGTAGATTTCCAGTTCAATGCTGCAACTATAGGGCAGGTTCGAGTCAATGATGCAAATGCAGCCGGAGGACTTTACCGTGTTTGGGCAGTAAGGGGAGGCTCTCCTGGCCCGAACAGTTATTAACGAAGTCACTCTGAGAGTAACGTTCATTCGCCGGCTTGATGCAAGGCATCACTGAGCCGCATTATCCTGTACAATCTGCGCCCGCCAGGGATCACCGGATTCCAATGTCCCCACTTCACCAGGCAAGCTCGGCCCTCCAGTTGTGTTGAACCAAGGAAGCATCTTTTCTGTTTCGAGTCGGGGGTGAGCTGTCACTAGGTCCTGGACGAAAGCTACGATAGGGAAGTTGATAGCTAATGTGAACTTAATGGCCGGATTTCGCCTGTTTCCTCGATCGTAACAGGGTAGCCTTCGATTTCTGTCGGGATCTGTTTGAGGGTTTCTGGACTTTTTTTCTTAACGTAAACTTTTATGCACGGCGTGCCCTCGCATCTGCCCTCGCCCGTACCCACTACTCCAGGTAGTGACATCAGGTTCGCAGTCTGATCCTTAAGAACGGAGCTTATCGGCTTTTGAGGCGTCACGATTGTCTCCTGAGAACAGGCAACAACGAACAGACAAAGCAGGCAGACGATTTTAAAAGCCATCAATACCTATTCTAAGATTTATTTTCCTCCAGTGATGCTTCGTCGCACAGCTCTTAGGAGATTTTACTACTATTCAAAGGTGAAGGAAGCGGCGCTGAGCAAAGACTCCAGTTCGCTCAGAACGCCTTTCACACCACTGTCCGGGTCAGTCATTGGATTCGCCCACGCAGTTTTTCCGCTGTTGTCTCCGGCAAAGAGCAGCCCAACTGGCGCCGAGTCATCGCTTCTTATAAGCACCGATCCCGAATCCCCTCCTTTGATACATGCTCCCTTGCAGCCGGCAAATTCGATCTGGTGTGTAAATACCGCAGTCTCGTTGTTCCCGTAGGAGATGCGAATAGTCGCGTTCCATCCGGTTACCCTTCCGGTTGTCAATCCAGACGTCGCGCCGAACTTTCGTACGCCAAGACTCCCGATGTCATTGTTTGTTAACGAGTATGCGTTCTGACCCGGAATAGTGGCTCCGTCCCAAAATTTGTTGTCTACTTGAGTCACTGTGGTTAAAGCAACAGCGGCATCAACGATATTGGTGCTGCTGGCATCGGCCTCAATAAATTTGATCGGTACGTATTTAATATTGGTTCCGATGACATTTCCGGAGCTTGAGCAGCCGGTATCGGCAAGTCCGGGCTGAACGATTTGATCGGTGTTGCTGGAAGAGTTCGTGCGTCCATAAACATGATTATTGCTTAGGATGTAATAATTGCTGGCATCGCTTTTCAGGCGAGCACCCAGTGTACCGCTAGAACACGTAAGGAACACGCCGACGATCTCCACTTGATCGTTTCCGCTGGATACTCCGAGCGGAACCGGATTCGGAAATTCGGCTTTAGGATCAACGCCACCGCCACCGTGTCCGCCACCCTTGCCCGAAGGCGGAGCTAGCGGCTGAATTTTGCCTGTCACCTCTCGCACGACCGCAACACCGTCGAGATCTCCCGGGAGGCCGCCGATTCCCTCTTTCTCAGTATAAATTTTGACTACAGGCATTCCATCTTCAGCCAGCCCGACTGCTGTTCCCACGACTCCTTCGATGTGGAGCAGGTTTCTCGTATATCGTGCCTGTGCAGCCAAGGCGGGAGCTAGATGCCCGGTGCCAAACCGACCTTGGGCGAATATCGGCGAAACTGCCAAGCTGAAAACGATCAGAAATAGAAAACACAAACGCGCTACGGTTCGGGAAAACTTCATACATTCACCTCACTGGAATTGAGATGATATTCGAGCGCCGAGTTGTGTCAAGATTTTTTGATCGGGAAAACTTTTCGACGGAGAACCTAGACCAAGTTTTCCCTAAATGCTTCGAAAAACACCAAACCCGCGCACGAGGTGGGATTCTGCCGAGGCCAATAAAAGCTCACTTTAACCGCGTCACTGCAAGAGCATACTGACATCGGTCCGGGAATTCGGCGGGACGCTTAACAAGACTACGGAAATACGCGGGGGCCGCTTAGCATCGCAACGCGGTTGCGCTCGAATCCTCGTGAACGAAGTAGTGAACGATCGCACACTGAGAATCATCCGCAGAGTGTAGTGAAATACCTCGCCAATAACAAAAAAAATATAACCATCGTCGGCTGATAACTGCGCAGCCAAGCATGCCCCAAGCACGCGCACAAGCGTGACACCAAGCATGACACAGTTTTAAATGCGGTGCTTTGGTGATGCTCAAGCTAACCAAAGGATCGAACGAAACTTTTAAAGTCTCCGCGACGGAGGCCAGCGGGGCAAGCAAGGCAGGCGTGACCGCATGCTTGGGGGCAAGCATGCGGGAATGTCACCAAGCATTTAAAGCTGCGCAGACAAGCAATGACGCGTCAGCACAAAAACCCGAAGAAATTCACGGCACGAAACTTCTCGCCGCTGGCGGCATCAGGGTTGCTCTTAGTTCAGCCAAGTTTATTCGGGAAGGAGATGAAAAAGTGCCGAATAACCACAGCGAGAAAATGAGCGACAGACAGTTGAGTGAAACGGAATCTAGCGACGAACAAAGCAAGGGGAACAAAATACCAGGAATAAAAACAAAGAGTCTAGCGAACGTTCCCCGGGAGTCAGTTCACTGGTTGTGGAAGCCTCGCGTGCCTCGCGGCGAAATCACGATCATCCAAGGTGATCCTGGCAAGGGGAAGACTTGGTTCGCCTGCGAAATCATCGCTGCACTCACCGGTGGTAGATGCTTACCCGAGATGACTAAACCGCTGGACCCAATCAAGGCATTAGTTTTTTGCGAGGACGGGGCGGGTGCGGTTCTTAGACCTCGCCTCGAAGATATGGGTGCTACGCTTAGTCGTATTGACGTCTATGATCAGTTCGTTACTGGACATGGTACAGAGGCAAAATTCGATCTTTCGAAGCTAGACGCGCTTGAAGATTGTGTAGCTAGACTGCGGCCCGATCTGATTTTGTTTGATCCGTATGCTTCGTTCGCCGGTTCTGCCAACTCGATTAAGCCCGAAGAGGTGCGGAGCTTGCTCGATCCGATTTCCGCGCTCGCCAAGCGGCACGATCTCGCGGTGCTAGTCAACATGCCTTTAAACAAGTCCCAAGGCAGCAGAGCACTTCAACGTGTGAGTGGTTCAATGCAGTTTCCCGGTACGGCTCGAAGCGTGCTTTACGTTGAGCGAAATACCGACGACGCAACAAAAAGAATCGTTCTACACCTTAAGTGTAACCTCGCCCCAGAAGCACCCTCGATCAGCTTTACTGTAGCCGAAAAAATCGTAACAAAGGGCACAATAATTAAGCTTGATCCGGTTCCGGTTGTGCAATGGTTACCGGACAAAACTGGTCGCTGGTATGAAAGCGATTTCGATAATCCGAAGGCAAAAGCCAGCAAGAGCAGAGAAGCAAAAGCCATGTTGAAAGGTTTGCTGCGGATCGGCCCTGTACCACTGACCGAACTTAACGATTTGGCCAAAGAGCTCAAGCTTCCAAAACGAACGGTAGAGCGTGCACGCGCTGATTTGGGAGTCGAGCCGATTAATATTCCAGGGTCCGGTGGCGCAATGGCACGTGCCATAAGGCTGCCGAAAGCCCAACCAGCCAACCCTATCAAGCAGGAGAGCCTAGATATACTAATAGCCCAGAAAGTTACAGAGAAGATTGGTGAGGAACTGAAAAAGATGTGGCGAAGTGGCGGTGTGGCGGACTCGACACCGCCAGATCGCCAGATAGCCGGTAAAGAGGCTCAGAGTCGACCGGAGAGTAGCGTTGAGTCATGTGCTGGTGAGGGGCGTTTTTTGGAATATTTATGCACAATACCTGGTACTTAGATTATTTGCTCACTTTCGACCCTGAACAGAGTATTTGAGCCACTATATAAGAAACTAGGTAATCCAGGTGGTTAAGGTAGCTTGGCATCCGTTAATGTTAACAGTGATTATATATATTAACATAGATATTACAACTATTTATACCGATAATCTAAATTAATTTGGAGGTTATGTGACCAACATTAAGCACAAAGTCAAGTCGAAAGGTAAGGCAATCCAGCGTGGTAAGGGCGGTACCAGGCGACATCCCCACCCGGCAACAGAGCTGGCCCGCGGAAACCTGTTGAAGTGCCCAAAGTGTCGGAATCCATTTAGTGCTGCCTGCAAGATAAATGATGACCCTTACTTCGAATTATTTGGGGAGTTCTGTGAACAAGTCAGCGACGACAACCACCCTGACCTGGCAGGCCAACGTAATCGGCTCGTGCGAGAAAAATTTGGCTTTGCGGCAGACTCATCCGAAGTGAATAACTATATAAAGTGCGATAATTGTGGCCACATAGATTCAATGGCGGTTTGGCTACTCAGGCCGACGTTCGACAACGCCATATGGCCCACCAAGGTTACAATCACGACAAGGCGCACCGCAAAACCTGATTCAATAGGTCGTTCCAAATCGCGTCAACAGCACCAAGGCGGCGGAGTCCTGTCCCAGGTCACCACCCAAGGCTCTGCTAGGACACTGCGAGAAACGTTACAGCGCGGGAAAGCAGCGTCACAACGCAAAGCCGGATTAGGTCATGAAACCGCATGATTACCCCAGCAATTAGCATACGGACAAATGGCTCACTTGAACCATTAGCTTAAAACAGGAGTTAAGGATGGTCACTGCGCAACAGCATCGATTCTATCGGTACATGAAAACTGTCGCCCAAAAAATGTGAAATACTGCCCTCACTGCTGTCACCCGAAATGCTCCGGTTGTAGCGCTTACTACGTGGAGCATCATTACGCGGCCGATTACCACGGCTACCCTAGCATTTATCCGGGAGCTACATGGACGGTTGTCCGTTGTTGTCATTGCCTACATTTCAACCGTCTTGATGATGGCTGGTGCAGTGACCCGGTCCGCAAAATATTCGAACGTGAATATTTGCGCCGTAAGTCACGTGCGTACTCCTTGCAGAGCCTGAGAGATGTGGACGACTAATTCACAGCCGATCCGTAATCGTGCGGACCCATTCATGACGCTCTTTTGCAGTGACGGTGGATCGCCTCATGAAGAATACCTCACAATCGCGCAGCTCGCTGAACGACTGAGCCTCACTGCAAAGACCATTCGCAACAAAATGTCGAATGGTATTTTTAAGCGAGGGACTCATTATTTCTCGCGGGAAGGAATGGGACCGCGTTTCAAGTGGAGCGCCGTGAAGGCATGGCTTGAATCAGAGAGCGACACGACCGAAGACGAAAAAGACAACGCCGACGAGATCCCAATGTCACGTGGATACGTTCTCGGGCGGTCGCAACGCGGTGGAACAAAGCTTGCTCACTAACGAGCGCACAACGGAGAACTGAAAAATGGCATGCAAGGTCACATGCAATCGACACGGACAACTCGCGTTCCGACTATATTGGGACGGCAATAAGTTTTGGGAAGGCACGAGTCTTAAGGACACGCCGAAAAACAGGGAACGTATGCAGGCACGCGCCGTTCTGATCTCGGAAGAAATGGAGCGCGGGAGCTTCAATTATCTGAAATGGTTTCCGAGTGGGAACAAAGCGCAACAATTCAAGCCGAAAGCGACAGCCCACACTATCGGCACTTACTATGCGCTATGGATCGAGCGTAAAAAACCGCCGCTGATCCGCAAGGGACTTGCGCGAGATTACAGAGATCATTTCCGCTTGTACATTTTACCGAAGTTCGAAGAAACCAAACTTGACGAATTGACGCCTGTCCTACTCGACGCCTTCCGGTCTTTTCTAATCCATGAGCGACGGCTAAGCATCAAAAGCGCGAGAAACGTTATCGATGCAAGTTTCCGAGCCATGTTCCGCGATGCTCGGACCGTCGACTATGTGCCGGAGCTACAGGGAAAAGACCCATTCGCTGTGTTGCAATGGCCACGTTTGAGAACCGGCAAACCTGATCCGTTCAGCGAGCAAGAGAGAGATGAGGTGTTGAGCTATTTCCGTGAGAAAGTAAGACACTATTATCCCTTAGTATACGCATTATTTTTCACTGGTATGCGACCCTCAGAAGCCTTGGCTTTACGCTGGGGTGACATTGACCTTGCCCGTCGGGAACTTATCATCACAAAGTCACGCTATTTGGACGAAGAATCCGGAACAAAGACCGCAGCAAGCGAGCGTACTATAACAATCATGAAAGACTTGGCTGCTCTGCTGGCAACAATAAAGCCATTACACGTGACCGAACAATCACATGTCTTCCTCAATCAGGAGGGTCAGCCTATCAACTTTCACACGTGGCGAGCCAAAATATGGTATCGCGCACTACGAGCAAAGAAGGTTCGAGAGCGGCGACCTTATACGATGCGGCATACGTTCATTTCATTAGGTCTGACGACCAATGTTAATCCGAAGTGGCTCGCCGACTACTGCGGAACTTCACTAGCGATGATCGAGAAACATTACGGAAAGTACATTCGGAATGATGCTGACGAGCAATTGAGCCGGATGATTCAGAAAGGAACAGAAGGCGAAACCTTTGGCGAAACCGTGGATGAGCAGACGGAGCTAAACGCGAGCGAATTAGCGGAAAACATTCGGGAAGAGATTGGTGGAGCCACCATCACAGTGTAAAGAACCAGTTTGCACCCTTTCGTTTAGGTTAATTGATAGAGGTGGATGTTATCCTGGGGTTCCCGCCGTCGCGCCTGACCGAACCCACCAATAACTCGCCATGGCGATCGACCGGTGTGTCCAGAATAAAATTTCTCTCATCTTTCGCCTTAGATATGTCTCTTAAGACCGGATTTCTCATTCGCATAAAACGGCTACTGTTTTTGCCCGTAGTAGTCGATCAATGTGGTGGCCAGCGCTAAGGGCGACCGATCCAGTCCGAGGCTATTTCTCTCCATGTTCGGTTGGTTTAAGAACCTATGGCGCCGCCGTTGACCACCAGAGTTTGCCCGGTGATAAATTCCGCCATAGGGGAGACGAGAAAGAGCGCGGCGTGAGCAACATCTTCCGGCATTCCCCTTCGCCCGAGGGGGTTAGCCGGAGTCGAATGAACCGGTGGCGAAATTCCAGTATCGATGCCACCTGGCGCCACGGAGTTGATTCGAATACCCAACGGGCTCAGTTCGAAGGCAAGGACTCTCGTCAACTGAATGATGGCAGCCTTCGAAGCAGCGTAGTGGGCGCCTTGGCCCCGGCTGTAGAAGATGCCGGAATGGGACGCGATGTTGATAATCGAGCCTGTGCGGTTGGGAATCATCATACGAGCCGCGCGCTGGGCGCACATGAAAGTTCCTTTGAGATTGACGGACAGCACACGGTCCCATTCCACATCCGTGATCTCCATGAAGGGCTTTCTAAACCAAATGCCGGCATTGTTGATCAGGATATCGAGGCGGCCGAAATTCGCCTGCACCGTGCTAAAGACCCGGTCAACGTCCGATGCGGAAGCGACGTCGGCCTGCAGCGCTAGAGCTTTTCGCCCTACGGCCACAAACTTTTCCGCGCTCTCTCGCGCACGGGCCTGATCGATGTCCACGATGACCAGATCGGCCCCGGCGCGTGCAAAGATTTCGGCGATCGCCGCGCCGATCCCTCGGCCCGCTCCCGTAACCACAGCGATTTGTCCGTTCAAATGGATGACTGATTCTTCTGGCACAGGATTCCTCTCGACGGTTTGTTATTCGCGGTAGCGACGCTTGGCCGTAACCGATTCATGGCTCCACATCCTCGTTTCCCAGAGGCGAATAACTTTTCACTACCATTTTGGCGATATCTCATCCTTCTCACTTTTTCCGGCTCGCTAAAATGACCCGATCGCTATTACTACTGACGAATCGCAAAGGTTTTGCGAAACTCTTCCGGGTCCATCTCGTCGCTGCTTACATGCAGCAGAAAAAGATAGAACGCTTTGGGATCGAGCCGCTTTGCCGACGGGTGCACGTCGCTGCGAGTGGGGACCCGGCCCATCGACTTAAGCAGCTCGGCCCCGTTTTTGGAAAGCACCAATTCGAGGTAAAGATTGGCCGCGTTGGGATTCGCTGGGCGAGCCGACACGGCGATGGAAATCGGCGCCGTAACCACCGGGTTGGACGCGACCCAGTCCACCGGCGCTCCACGCATTCGTAAGCGCTCGATCAAATGGGCATACGTAATTGCTACGGGAAACTCACCGGCCGCTAACAAGTTGGCGATTAAAACATTGCCGTCGCGAAAAGCGGGGTTTTGCTGGTTAAGCCGGCGCATAAACTCCGTGCCGCGCTCGTTGCCCCAGGCGCTAATCATGCCGAAAAACCAATCATAGGAGCGCGGATCGAGCGCGATCTTGCCGTCATGCCATCTCGAATCGAGCAACTCTTCCCAGCGCGCCGGTACTTCCGTCGCCCCGACCCGCTGTCGATTGTACGCGATCACGTAATAGTTGTTATAGATATCCGCCCAGCGGCTTTGCTTGTCTTTGAATTTATCGGCGTAGGCGCCCAGTTCCACCGAGACGATCTTTCCCAAGAGGCCTTTTTTCTGCAGCAGCAGAAGATCGGAAGCCTTGCCGGACACCACGTCAAAGAGAAACCGACCGGCGCGGTTCTCGGTGAGAATGCGATTCATGAGCGGCGCGCTGCCGGCGCGAAAAAAGCTCGCGTCGATGGACGGATAGCGGCTCCGATAAAGCTCGATCAGCTTGACCGAGTCTTCCGGCTGCATCGCCGTGTAGATGACGAGCTTCCCTTCCCGCCGTGCGCCTTCCAGCCCCGCGTCATGAGCCGCGCCAAAGATGGGAACGGGAATCAGCAGCAATAAAACGAGCCCGATAGTACAAAGCAACATCTCAATCTCGGCTGCTCTATTTTTGTGCCTCCGGTTTAAGATATGGCATCACTGACGCGATCACCGCCAGTAGGTTCATCAACAGCGGCGATGGAATGACGCGCAGATATTTCGCCGGCTCGTCGGATGTGACGTAATGCTGGTGAAAGGTTTCCGGCGGCACGTACATCGCGTCTCCCGGCCCCCACTCGACCCGCTGCTCGCCCACAATGCTGTAGCCACGGCCTGAAATGAAATAGATATAAGCTTCGCCGTGCACATGGCCATCGCTCGCCGGCGAGCGCGGCGGGATCTCCGAGATCGCAATGTTGGCGAGCGTATTTTGAAAGCCCAGGCGGAAGTCGATCAAGTTGGCGACTTTGACTCCGCCTTCGATGGTTTTCCATTTGAGCTCGTCGGCGTGCATCATGATGCGCGACTTTTTTTTGGTCTCGATAATCCGGTTGTAGAGTTCGAGCGCCTCCGGCGCGCGCGCTGTGACGGATCGTTCTTCGCTCGACTTAAACTCTCCCTGGGGCATTGGAATCCACATTTAAACCTCCTGCTTTTTACAGATGCTGATCGTGCGATTTGGGTATTTCTGATTTACGTCTGCCGTCGCTGGCCGCTCACTTAACCGACAATGCATAAATGATATGAAAACTGCGCGGGACTTTTTCCCAGCGGTCCTCGACTTCTTCTAGTGCGGGACGTGCGCCGCAAAATACGTATGCTCCAGCCCCGCGCCCTTTCTCGGCTCAAATGCTTGCAAAATCGACGATCCTGGCTTTTTCTCCCACCAGGCATCGGCTACCGGATTGAAGCACATCCTCTTTGTTCAGCGTGAATGATTCCCCTCCTCGCTAGCTCGACTTTTGAAACAAGTGCCCCCAGCGCTTCATGATCTGCTGCCGGTATTCCGCGCTCACGCTGCTCACGGCAGGAAACTCATCCTTGCCTGCGAAAGGTCGGCAAGCGTCGATGATCTGACACGAGCTCGTCATGTCGCCCGCTACCTTCTGCGGGCCGCTGACGGTCGGGTTCAGATCGCTGGCAGGCACGTTGACGATTTCCGACTGCCGCTTCGGGTCCCAACGGGAAGCCACCGCCCACAACACTTCTTCGATGTTGGTGATGTCGATATCGTCATCGACCACAATAATCAGGCGCGTGTCGCGTCCGCCGTCGCGCGTCGCAAGTACGCCGTGGGCTGCCTGATGCGCGTGACCCGCATAGCGTTGACGAATTGCCACGACCACGATAAATCGGCCCTGGCGGGGAAACCACACGCCTTGAATATCGGGTATGCCGCCGCGCTCCATCGACGACCAGATGTTTGCGGCGCGGATGTACATGTGGATATCCTCGTTCAGATAAGGCTTGAGCGGCGGCTCGCCGGTGATGATCGGATCGTCGCGATGATAGACGGTCGCGATTTTTACTACCGGCCGATCCATGGTTCCCGACGCATAGTAGCCTGGCCACTCTCCAAAAGGACCTTCGGGATGCGAGACTCGCTCGGGCGGCGGCGAAAATCCTTCGAGGACCAATTCCGCATTGGCAGGCATCGGCAAGCCCGTCGCTTTCGCTTTCGTGATCGGCATGGGCGCGCCGAGCAAGCCGCCCAAAAATTCGTATTCGCTCATGCCCCACGGAATACCGACGGCGCTGGCGAGCAGAGTCGACGGTGGTACACCGCAGACGATTAGGAACGGACAATCTCTCCCCTGGCTCCAATACTTTTGCGCAATCAAGTTGCCGTGCTTGCCGGGTATGATCCACAGTCCAACGGTTTTCTCGTCGTGTACCTGGACCCGATAGGTGCCCACGTTCACGTAGCCGCTGTCGGGATCGCGACAGATCACCGCGTCGAAGGTGCCGATGTATCGTCCGCCGTCTTTCTCATGCCAGAGCGGCGCGGGAAAGCTGCAAACGTCTACCGCAGCGCCTTTGTGAATGTTCTGCAGCACGGGCGCATTTTTTACCTCGACGGGAGGCTGGGGTTTTAACTCGGCCAGACGCCGCTTGGTTTCTCGAAGCAGGGCAATGCCGCGCAAACTCGGCACAACGCCGAGCGCCAACGCTTGGCGTAGCGGCGAGAAAAGCACATTGCTCATTACGCGCCGCCCTCTGGCATACTCTGGGATATGGTCAAAGAGCAGCGCAGGAGTGAAATTTTGCTCGGCGAAAAGCTCCGTCAATGCGCCAAGCTCGAGTTTCCAGTGGGCACCGGAAATTTCCCTGAGCTCGCCGGCCGATCTGACTTCATCGAGAAAGGTCCGGAGATCGAAAGCTGCTTCTATGTGCCGCTCCATGTTCGACTCGTCTGGCTCGTCGTCTCCGTGGTCTCCTTGTCTTGCCTAGTCTTCGCCTTATCGCCCTCGCAGCGCTTGCGCTTCGGCGATGACGCTATTGTCGATCAGTCCTTTGAATATTCTTTCCCGCTCCTCAGGAGAACTCACCGGAATGCGATCGAAGACGATGGAGAGCATGCGGGCCTGGGTCGTCATGGGTTTGTTTAAATATTTTTCCGAATATTGCACATAGTCGGCATCGAGATATTTTTCTTCCTTGATGCCAGTGAATCCGGCCAACGCTTTTTTGCCAACGCGCGGATTCTTGAGGAAAAGATCGAGCCCGTCAAAATAGACGGCCATGAACCGCCTGGCGAAATCGCGCTTGTCGCGCAAGAATTCTTTGGTTGTCACCGTGACACCTTGTGGGAAAGTGACATCGAGAGCGCCGAGATCCAAAAGTTCGCGGTAGCCCATCTCCTTGCCGCGAAACGCGTAAACCGAGAGGAGCATTGCGCCGTCGAGCTTGCCGCTCGTAAGGCTCGCCATGATCTCGGGCATGCCGCCTGCCTGAACCAGGGTAATGTTATCCCGTTTCGGATCTAGGCCCACGTGTTGAAGTCCGTATCGGAGCGAGATGTCGAGACTTCCGCCGAACCGGGACACACCGAGAATCTTGCCGCGCAGATCTTGCGGGGTTTTGATCTCCGGTTTGGTGTAAAGCGAAAAGGTAAACTTATCCAATTGCGTGCCGATGACGGCCAAGCTCCGCGCGCCTTGATGATAAGCGCGTATGGCGGCTTCGCCGCTCAACGTTGCAAAATCGACTTCGCGCGTCAAAACCGCCGGTAGGGCAATGGACGAGGACGCGATATAGACGGGAATCAATTCGATACCGCGTTTCTCGAAAAGCTTTTCTTCGATGGCCGTTAGAAAACCTGCGTTGGTGGCGCTAAAAGACGAGAAAGCCAGGCGCACCACGTCCCCTGCGCGGCCGTTTGTTGGAGAGCCGACCAGCTCCACGACCAAGAGAAATACCGCCCATAACAACCGCAATCCTGTTCGTAGCATTGTCCTTGACTTCCCGAAGACCCTAAGCGTTTCAAGCCCCAAGCCTGTAGAACCTCCGGGCGTTGCCTCCCAATACCGCTTCTTTGTCGGCCGCGCTTAAATCGTTGCGCGCCAGCAGTTGATCGATCTCCCCGCGGCACTTCTCCGCAATGAAAACTTCGTGGGGAAAATCGCTGCCGAAAACAAACGCGTCGGGGCCCGCTTTCTGAACGGCAAACCCAAGACCGCCGTCATCGACATCAAAACCGACAAACATTCGCCCCTCGCGCATTTGGCGCCTGAGGTAATCGCTGGCCTTCTCGCCTTCTTTCGGCCCGCCGACCAGATCTCCCTCCAAGTCGACCTGGAGATGACCCCGATGATAGGAGCGGTCGAGGCGATCAAGAAAAAACGGCACCCAGGTCGAACCACCCTCGAGGAATGCCACACGCAGTTTTGGGAAGCGCTCGAATATACCGTGGGCCAGCATACCGGCCGCCTGTATGGCAATCCCGAACGGGTGCCCAAGCGCATGTACCGGATAGTAAGTGCTAAAGCCGTCCATGCCGAGGTGATGAAGCGAGCCCACATGAACCGCGAGAGAAGATCCGAGCTTCTCAGCCTCTGCATAGAGCGGCCAATAAACTTTTGCGCCGAGATGATTTTTGATGCCTTCGCCGTTTGACGGCAGCATCCCGCCGAGCATGCCCAGCTCTTTGACGGCGCGGCGTAGCTCTAGAGCGGCTGCCTCGACGTCCTGAATGGGCAGCAAGGCCATACCCTTGAGGCGGGAATTTTTGCTAGTGAATTTTTCATGGAGCCAATTGTTGTAAGCGCGGCACGCGGCGATCGCCCAGTGTTCGGAGACGAACCTGCCCACTGCAAGACCGAAGGTCGGATAGAGCACGCTGCACGAGATGCCGGTATCGTCGAGAAAGCGCACCCACTCCTGTGGTCCGGGATTTTCCAATCCAGCGCGGTTTGCGCCCGGGCGCAGATAGTGAAAATGCAAGTGATCTAATACTGGAAAAACCTGCGATGAACGATTGCCCGCGGGCATGTATCTCGCGATCTCGTCCTGCCCAGCACCGTCATTGACATGTCCATCAGCGTCGATGATCTCCATATCGCTTTCCCCAAGCCGAGCAGTTTTACATCTCGACTACTGCGAGCGGTACTTAATCCCGAATTCTGACGTTGCGATTAGAAGGGCACCGGGCAGTAATCCTTCCGTCGCGAACGGTTGCCCTGCGTGATTGCGAATCCCAAATCTCAATTCGCAGATCATCAGAGATGTGAAATTTGCGATCTGCGATTTTAAATTTCGCGCCTCTTTGCGCGCTTCTGGTTTGAATGCGGAACTCAAAAATTAGGCGTGGGCGACGGACCCGGCGCCTGCGGTCTCGGGCCTCGGACCGACGGAGATCGGACCTGGTTGATACAGCGGTTGGATGATCTCGGAGGCGTCCACGTCAAGCTTGTAAAGCTCGATGGCATTGTCCATTAAGATCTTTTTTCGCTCGTCTACCGATTCCACATCCTGGAGCGAGCGCGTGCGGCACCAGATTGACTTCGGCCAGGTCGTCGTGCCGTGGGGATAGTCGGTGGAGTACATGATTTTGTCGACACCGATCTCATCACGATTTTTTATCCCATGGCGCTCATGCCAGAAGGTGCTCCACATGTTGGTGCGGAAAATTTCACTGGGCTTCCTCGTGAGAGTGGTGCTTTGCGCTACTTTGCGTTCCTCAAACTCATGATCGAGCTCTTCCAAAAGATAGGGCAGCCAGCCCACGCCGCTCTCTACGCTGATTGCCTTGAGTTTGGGAAACCGTTCGAACAAGCCCGAATATAAAATATTGGAAACGATCTCCATGTGGCTAACGAAGGTCATGGAAACCTGTAGAGCGGTCCGCGCTCCGTCTTGTAACGAGGCCCATGCCGGCAAAGCCGGCAGTGCGGTCGAGTGTAAACACAGCGGGACATCTAGATCGCAGCACGCCTCGAAGACAGGATACCAGTAGGGATCGTTGAAATGTTTCAGCCCCAGAACATGCGGCGCACCGTGCCAGACCAACGCTTTGTGGCCACGCTTCACCGCACGGTAGATTTCAGCGACGCACAATTTCACATCCCACATAGGCGTCACGCATTGAGCGATGAATCTGGGCGAGTAGTCTTGCCACTCTTCGATGAGCCAGTCGTTGTAAGCTCGAATACAAGCCAAACGAAACTCTTCACTCCCCTCTTTTTGGAAATTCTGATTGGTGATGCCGATGATGTTAGGGAAGAGCACCGAAGCATCCACCTCCTCCTGGTCCAATATCTTCAGACGCTCGGAAGCGACGTAGGTGGAACGGTGAACTTCGTCCCAGGTTCGCACCTTTGCTTTCACACCCGCGATGCGCGCGAGACCACCAAACCCTTGCGAATTCCCGCCCAACGCCCAGGTCTGGGTACCGTCCGGCAAGTCTATAATGTGCGGAATATCATCACCAAACTTTGCATTGGACATCCGCTTGGTCCAAACATCCGGGGCTTCTTGAACATGATCATCAGCCGAGATGACGCCATACTTCATCTGTAGGGTTGCCATAAGACCTCCCGCCTTGTCGGCGAGTAAAACGTGCCGCGCTTCGAGGCAGCGTCTCCACTCGACGTTACTGTTCCATCCAGGTCCGCCACAGGCCGCCTTTGGCGTAAGTATATTCCTGCCCCGGACCCCGCGACCAGTTCTTCACTTTGTCACGCCAAACAAAGTTGCGATCGTTAGCCCAGCCGATCACGTAATAGGCCACATCATCGACAAAGTACTTCTGCGCAAGTTTGTTCCAGGTCGCCAGGCGCTTGGCGCGGTCGGGCTCTTCCATGTACTGGCGTATCAGGTTTTCATAGTCGGGCGTGCAAATTCTAGAGACGTTGCCGACGCCTGGCTTGCCGCCGGAACAGGAGATGTATTGCTCGTTGGCTACCAATGGCTCACCGACACCGCCGGCGCCGTACACCGAAACGTTAAGCTCACCGGCGACCGTCTTCTGAATCAGGTCGGCTCCCGCCAGGTTCTGGATGATGAGTTTGATCCCGGCCTCCCCCGCCTGGCGAACGATCGCCTCGGCCCAGGGGTCATCTTGACCTTGGGTGGATCCCAAGGTGATTGGCTTGCCTGAGTACCCAGCTTCCTTCAACAGACGCTTTGCCTCTTCGATGTTCCGCTTCCACTGGAAGCTTTTGCGGGTCTCCCAATCGGTGCCTGCTGGGGCCCAGGTGAGCATGGGAATGCCGACCCCGAAGGTGGCTTCCTTCATGATCGCATCTTTGTCCAGAGACAGGGCGATCGCCTTGCGCACTCGTACGTCGGAGGTCGGCGCCAACTGCGTATTCAACACCAGCTGTTTGATTCCGGCCATGCCGATCGAGACAAATTGTAATCCCTTTAGCTGGCCGCTCTTGATGCGCTGAACGAAAGACGGACCCAATCGCTCTGACACATCGATGTCGCCTGCCTGAATGGCAGCGGCCCGCGATGTAGACTCGATGATGACGCGGAAGCGGACGCCATCAAGATAGGGCGCGCCTCCCCAATAGCTTTCATTACGCACGACTTCATATTCTTGTCCGGGGATCCAGGCTTTGAACTTGAAGGGCCCGGTGCCCGGCGGCGGGGTGCTGCCAACCATCTTTAATTGGCCGGGCGCCATCGACTCCTTGGGAGCAATGTGCAACGTTTGTGTGTCGGCGAGAAGCTCGGGCAGCAAACCGCGGGGACCAGGGGAAATAAACTTCACCGTGTACTGGTCCAAAGCAACAGCATCACGAACATTGCTCGCTAACTGTCCCTGACCAGCTGCGCCGTTGGTGGGCTCCATAATGTGCTTGGCCGACCAGACCACATCGTTTGCGGTCAGATCCTTCCCATCGTGGAACTTCACTCCTTGGCGTATCTTGAACGTCCACTCAGTCGAACTTGCATTGTGCGACCAACTTTCCGCGAGCCAGGGATGAATCTCACCCTTCTGGTCGAACATGACGAGTGGCTCGTAAACGTTGTCCTTCACGTACTGGCTTATCGAGGTATAGGCAACAAACGGAATCGGCGTACCGATGTCTTTCACGATACCAAACTTGAGGATTCCCCCGATGCGTGGCTTACTGGGTGCTGGAGACTGTATCGTTTGAGCAGCGGCTGGCCGCGCTTCGGAACCGAAGAACGATAAAATCAACGCCGCGAAAAACAATCCGCGAAGCATTTTCAAGCAATTCCAGTTTTTCATCGCGCTTCGTCCTCCTGTTTTGTCTTGATTGCGTAACACCGCAGTGAGACAGGTGTCAAGTTTTCATTCCAGGTTGTGTTTTTACCTTGCGGCTTGTCATGGTTAGGCTCCCGTTATACGATCCAGCCGCTTTCCGATGGGCCGATCTAAAATGCTCAAGTCCTCTCTGGCAAGATTCTTTAAGCGCTAGGAGGTTTCGGCGATGCTCATGCGATACGCCAGCATGCGTCTTGCGCAATTGATACCGATGGTCCTGGTGGTCACCATGGTTGTTTTTTTCGTTATGATGATCGTTCCAGGCGACCCGGTGATGGTCATGCTAGGCGCCGTAGACGGTGCGCAAGTTTCTCGAGAAGTCTATGACGCGATGCGTCTCCAGTTAGGATTGGACAAACCTCTCATCGTGCAATACCTGAATTGGCTGTCTAAAGTGCTGCAGGGAGACCTCGGCACCTCGATCACCTTCCGGACATCGGCGTTGGAAGTAATTTTTCTGCGTCTCGTTCCGACGATGTACCTCATGATCGGTGGCCTGATCGTAGCCGTCATCATCGCTGTTCCTGCGGGCGTTCTGGCAGCGATTCATAACAACACCAAATGGGATCATTTGGCCACGGGATTTGTCGTTCTCGGCATTTCGGTGCCGACTTTTTGGTTGGCTCTGGTTACGATTCTGATTTTTGCCGTGTATCTTGGCTGGCTTCCATCGATTGGTTATACGCGCCCGCAAGAAGATTTCATCGAGTTCTTGAAACACATCGCCTTGCCCATGAGCGTCGTCGCTTTGAACATCGCCGCCTCGGTGCTGCGATTCCAGCGTCAAGATTTCCTCGAGCAGATGCACCAGGATTACGTTCGCACCGCTCGAGCCAAGGGTTTGAGCGAGCGGCTGGTCCTGTGGAAACACGTGCTGCGCAATTCATTGATGACGACAGTCACAGTGGTGGGTCTGCAGATGGCTTATCTGAGTGGACTAATCACGATCGTTGAGTCTGTTTTCAATTACCCCGGCATCGGCTATTTGTTACTGAACTCAATCCGCACCCGGGATTTCATCGTCGTCCAGGGCGTGGTCTTATTCATGGTTTTTCTCGTCATCATCGTAAACCTGCTGATCGATATTTTCTATACAGTGCTAGACCCCCGGATCCGCTATCAGTAAAAAAGTGGAGGCAGGAGCGTAAATGGAAGCGCGAGCCGGCTATGACGCATCAATCTTTCAACCGCTCACTGAGCGCCCATCAAGTGTGACGCGCAAGATCATCGCGTTCGTTGGCAGCGACCAGCGTCTTATGGTGGGCGGAATTCTGCTCATTCTCTACATTGTCATCGGGCTGGTCGGGCCGAGCATGTCTCCCTATGATTTGAATGCTCCTGACCTTGCCGTGCGAATGCAAGCTCCAAGCTCGATCCATTGGCTCGGAACGGACCGTATTGGCAGGGACGTTCTCACCCGGATCATCGCCGGCTCTCGGGTTAGCCTGCAAGTGGCGGCGGGAGCTGTCTTGATGGCGCTCCTGCTAGGCGCGCCGCTCGGCGCTTTTGGCAGTTACATTGGCGGCACCATCGATGCGCTGGTTCAGCGAGTAATGGAAGGGATCATGTCCTTCCCCGCGCTGGTGCTTGCTCTCGCGCTAGTGGCGTTGGCCGGGCCCAGCGTCATCATGTTGTGGTTCGCCATTGCCTTCAGCTCCATTCCCCGTTATGCGCGCCTGCTCCGAAGCGGAGTGCTGACGCAGAAAGAGCGGGAGTACGTGGATGCGGCGCGCGCCATGGGACAAAGCCCCATACGCATCTTGGTGAAGCAGATTTTACCGAACATCATGGCACCGATTGCGGTGCAATTGACGCTCGATTTTGCTCGGGCCATCAGTGTGGAAGCGTCCCTCAGCTATCTCGGGCTCGGTTTGTCTGTGCCCTACATCAGTTGGGGCACAATGATTCGGGATGCGCAAGATTTTTTAGAGGTGGCACCTTGGCTGGCGATTTTCCCAGGACTCGCGTTGGCGGGAGTCATCTTAGCCTTCACCATTGTTGGTGACGCGCTGCGTGATCGCATGGATCCGCGCATGCGCAGTAGCCTCAGTCGGCGATTGGTGTAACCATCATTTATATTCACGTTTCAAAAATTTCGACGAGGAGGAATCATGGCCATTGAAGCAATCGATCATTGGGTCCTCGTGGTCAAGGACTTCGAGGAAACCTTTACTTTTTACCGAAAGCTCGGACTTGTGGCAGGCTGGCAGGAGCGTCCCGGCGGAAGAGGAACACGGCCGATCATCCGCATCAACGACAAGCAGAAATTGAACCTTTACGTCGCAAATCGGTATGAGATTGAAAGTCCCACGTTCGCCCCCGGTTACGCAACGGGATCAGCGGACTTCTGCCTGCGGTGGGAAGGAACCGTCGACGAGGCACAGGAATTTTTAAAGCAGGCCGGAATCCTCCTGCTCCATGAGCCTGTCGCTCGCTCAGGTGCTCAAGGCCCTGGAACAAGCCTTTACGTGCGCGACCCCGATGGCAATTTGATCGAGCTGTTAACCTACGGAGACCCGAAATACCAATAGACTCGTGAACCTGATCAGCGCTTCAGATATTTTGGCATCGCCTGTGATAAGCATCGAGCGGTGCATAAATTTATCCAAGGTAAAGTAATTAATGAAAATCGGAAAAGTCACAAATATCGAGACGACGGTTTTGGAAATGCCCTACACCAAGCCGCTGGTCACGGCGACGAACAACTTCACTGTGGCCCGCGGCATCCTCGTAAAGGTGATCACCGAAGGCGGCATCGAGGGATATGGCTATTCGGATCTTTTCCCGCGCACCGGCGAAACACCCCAGACGGCGCAGCACGTCGTCGATGCTGTTCTGAAGGCAAAGGTGGTCGGCAAGGAATTGGAGGATCTCCCACGAATCCGCTCCGAGATCGATCACGTGCTCACGGGAAATCCGCGCGCGAAAGCAGCTTTGGACTCAGCGATGTACGATGCGCTGGCGCGTGCCTATCACATGCCGCTGTTTGTCATGCTCGGAGGAAAATTTCGAAGCGAGATCAGAGTCATCAAAATGGTAAGCGTCGGCCAACCCGAAGCGATGGCGGAGGAGGCGAAGCAGCTCGCACGCGAGGGATTGTCGCTCAAGCTCAAGGTTAGCGGCAAAGTAGAGAAGGATCTTTCGCGGGTCGCCGCGGTGCGTAACGCTGTCGGCGACGATGCCTTCATCAAAATCGACGCCAATGAAGCCTACGATGCCAAAACGGCGATCCGCTTGGCCAAAGGTTTGGCCGATCATGGCGTTGATATTTTCGAGCAACCCGTGCCACGAGACCAAATCGATGCGCTTTGGGAAGTCAAGCAACATTCGCCGATCAAGATCGAAGCCGATCAATCGTGCCGGAATTTCGCCGATGCTCAAATGTTGATCAAAAATCGGATCGTCGATGCAATCAATACGGGAATCGCCAAGGCCGGCAGCCTTGTCGAAGTGCGGCGGATCGCCGAGCTATGCGAGCAAAATGGTGTTCGCTGCGCGCTCTCGAACACTGCAGGCAGCATGGTCGGCGACGCGGCGGCCGTGCATTTAGCGGCGGCCACGCCGGGCATTTCGCCGCTGTGCGAGCTTGGTGAGTTCGAAGTGATCTCCGGTGATCCGTTCTTCGGTTTGTCTGTCGAGAAGGGTAGGATCAGCGTACCCGAAGGGGAGGGATTGGGAGTAGGCCTAAAAGGATTCTGAAAACCCAGACGGTCTGAAGCACAAACGTAAAGCCGAGCTGATCAGTTTGGCAAGAAGGTCGGTGGCGACGACGCCGATTTGCTCATGGCGAAGAACGCCAAGCTGGTGCTCCGGCAGTGCTCACGGTACTCCGGGCGTGCAGGCGTTCGTCAACAACATCACCAAGAAATATTTGCAACGGTAAGATCATGGCCAGACAGTATCGTTATATTTCCGCGGACGGTCACTTCGAATCACCGCCCGAGCAGTGGACCCATCGTGTGCCGAAGCAATATCGCGATCGCGCTCCGCGGCGCATCAAGCTCGCCAATGGTCGCGACGCCCTGCTGATCGAAGGCCGGCCGCTGGTATACGGCGGCACGAGCCTGTACGGTGGCCGCAAACCGGAAGATTTCGATCCGACGGTGCTCGATTTCGATTCCACTCCGGGCTGCGGTTCCGCAGAGCAGAGACTGCGCGAACAAGATATAGACAGCATCGATGCGGAAGTTTTATTCGCTCTCGACGTACGCAACCCAGCGATCCGCGACAAGGCGGCTTTCATCGGCATCATTCAAGGATTCAACGATTATCTCGCCGAAGAGTACTGCGCGGTCGACCGCGATCGCCTGATCGGTGTTGCCGTACTGCCTAACATCGGCGCGGACGAAGATATCGCCGAAATGGAACGATGCAAGCGCATGGGCTTGAAGGCGGTATGGTTAAGCACATTTCCGAGTGGTCAGGGTTTTCCGTCAGTGGAGGACGATCGTTTCTGGGCTGCGGCGCTCGATTTCGATATGCCGGTGATCGTACATACCTCATTTCCAACGAAAGTCGGCTCGCGTGAGACGCGGCTCTTCAAATACCCGAGGGAGCCACAAGGCGAGAACCGCCCGCCGACCGATTTCGTGCAGCGCTTCGCGCGCCAGGGGCCGCACCACTCGGGGTCTGTGGAAGCGAGCCAGCTCGTCATCTCCGGAGTTTTCGATCGCTTCCCGCGATTACAGATCTATTGGGCGGAGAACAACGTCGGCTGGCTGCCGTATTTCTACGAGCAGATCGATCACGAATATTCGATCAATCGATTTTGGGCGGAGCGCTATCTCGGCTTACCGAGATTGAAGCACCGCCCGAGCGAGTACCTCAAAGAGCATGCTTACTGGGGCTTCTTCGAGGACCACGTCGGCGTGAAGCTGCGCCATGAGATCGGTGTCGATCGGATGATGTGGTCGACAGATTTTCCCCACGTGGTGACGCGCTGGCCGCACTCGCTCGAAATGATGGACTCTCAGATGAAAGACGTGCCGGAGGAAGAGCGCCACAAGATGGCAGCGGGTAACGCGGTAAAATTCTTCCGCCTCAACCATAAGCCTCAATAGCTTTGGCACGTCGGAGAGAAAGATTCGTGAAAACCCCGAAGAAATCCTCAAGATGGTACGCGCTACCCTGCGTGAGCTCACGTTTATTTGGGATAAAAGAAATCAAGATCAGGTGTTGGACATCATCGTGAAAGAGGTCAAAACGTCGAGCCGGCAGATGGCCAACGAGACACTGAACCAGTTGATGCGGGTAATCACCAAAGATGCTTTTGTCAGACCTGAATCCGTCCAAACTCTTGTCGATCTCGTCCGCGAAAGTACCAATGTGATGCCGCCGGTCGCGGCCGCCGAGGTGTCATCGATTTTAGCTTTTTGGAAAAGGTGCAAAAGCAGTTGGGACTGAGATGAGGAGCAGAGTCATGGCGACCAGGAAGCGAGATCCCAGGCGAAACCACGGAAGGAGGATATGATTTCCACCGCGCCGGGAACTCTTGCGCGCAGGTACATGCGGAGACTCTGGCATGCCGT
>Ga0207707_10000776_pt1 | contig 31443 bp, 27 predicted proteins | sample KBSC83BmetaG_FD_184336 | JGI IMG/M metagenome (GOLD analysis project Ga0207707, IMG submission 184336) | Corn rhizosphere microbial communities from Kellogg Biological Station, Michigan, USA - KBS C8-3B metaG (SPAdes) (version 2) | ecosystem: Host-associated > Plants > Roots > Rhizosphere ... | reverse complement strand
ATCGGGTAGGTCTTCACTACAGCCGTTTTCAGCCCAAACTGAAGACCCAGTCCTTTGCAGATCAATCACTTGGCCGATAAAAAAATCTCAAAATCCGAGTTTTCACGCGCGAATCCGCGAAGAAGGGTTAGCGCGGACCCGGAATCTCGCGCCACATATCGAGATTCCGGGTTCGACGCTAACGCGTCGCCCCGGAATGACGAATTACGCCATTCTGTACATCCCGCCGATCACGGGGTCGCCGTCGGTTGCGACCACGCCGCGGCCGACCAGGTCCTCCAGATGCGCCAGCACCGAATAGCCGGCGGCCGTCATCAGCCGCGGGTCGATGCCGATATAGATCGCGCGCACCATGGTCGGGATGTCGGCCTCGCCCTTGGCAAGGCGATGCAGGATCGAAGCCTCGCGCGCCTTGCGATGGCGGATCAGGAACCGCACATAGCGCGGGCCGTCCGGGATTTCCGGGCCATGGCCGGAGAAATAAAGCTCCTCCTCGCGTTCGGCGAGGCGATCCAGCGAAGCCATGTAGTCGATCATCGAGCCGTCGGGCGGGGCCACGATCGAGGTCGACCAGCCCATGACGTGATCGCCGACAAAGCTGATCTTCCGCTCCGGCCAGGCGAAGGCGAGATGATTGGCGGTGTGTCCGGGGGTTGCGACCGCCTGCAGCCTGAAGCCTGAGCCCTCGATGAAGTCACCATGCTTCACCTCGACATCCGGCCTGAAGTCGCGGTCGGCGCCGGATTCCGGATTGTGCTTCTCGCTCTCGAAGCGCGGCCGCGAGGCGCGGTGCGGGCCCTCGGCATAGACGGTGGCGCCGGTCGCCTGCTTGATGCGCGCGGTGTTGGGCGAATGGTCGCGATGGGTGTGGGTGACCAGGATCTGCGTCACGGTCTCGCCGCGCACGGCGTCCAGCAGCGCCTTCGCATGCGCTTCGCTGTCCGGGCCGGGATCGATGATTGCGACCTTGCCCTGGCCCAGGATGTAGCTGACCGTGCCGGTGAAGGTGAACGGGCTCGGATTGTCGCACAGCACCCGCCGCACGCCGGGACGCACTTCCTCGACCACGCCGGGCTTCAGGGGGAAATTGCGGTTGAAAGGGACGTCGTCGTTTTCGGCCATCGAATAATCCACACTCAGTCGTCATACCGCGCAAAGGCGGGGTATCCAGTAAACACGGGCAGTCGAGATAAACGAGACGCCTCTGGAATACTGGATCGTCCGCCTTCGCGGACGATGACAGCAGAGGACGATGGCGACGGCGCGGGCCCCGTCACGCTCAAGAAAACGCCTGGATGCCCGTGATCGCGCGTCCCAGGATCAGCGCGTGCACGTCATGGGTGCCTTCATAGGTGTTCACGGTTTCCAGGTTCGAGGCGTGGCGCATCACGTGGTACTCGATCTGGATGCCGTTGCCGCCGTGCATGTCGCGCGCCATGCGGGCGATGTCGAGCGCCTTGCCGCAATTGTTGCGCTTGACGATCGAGATCATCTCAGGAGCCATCTTGCCGTCGTCCATCAGCCGGCCGACGCGCAGGGACGCCTGCAGGCCCAGCGCGATCTCGGTCTCCATGTCGGCGAGCTTCTTCTGCACGAGTTGCGTCGCCGCCAGCGGCCGGTTGAACTGCTTGCGGTCCAGCGTGTACTGCCGCGCGCGATGGAAGCAGTCTTCGGCGGCGCCCATCGCGCCCCAGGAGATGCCGTAGCGGGCGCGGTTGAGGCAGCCGAACGGGCCTTTCAGCCCCGAAACATTCGGCAACAGCGCGCCTTCAGGCACCACGACGTTATCCATAACAATCTCGCCGGTGACGGAGGCGCGAAGCGAGAGCTTGCCGCCGATCTTCGGCGCGGAGAGGCCCTTCATGCCCTTCTCCAGGATGAACCCGCGGATCTGGTTGTCATGCGCGGCCGACTTGGCCCAGACCACGAACACGTCCGCAATCGGCGCGTTCGAAATCCACATCTTGGCGCCGTTCAGCCGATAGCCGTCCGATACCTTTTCGACGCGGGTCTTCATGCCGCCGGGATCGGAACCAGCATCCGGCTCGGTCAGGCCGAAACAGCCGACCCATTCTCCGGTCGCAAGCTTGGGCAGGTATTTCTTGCGCTGGGTCTCATCGCCATAGGCGTAGATCGGATACATCACCAGCGAGGTCTGCACCGAGTTCATCGAGCGGTAGCCTGAATCGACCCGCTCGATCTCGCGCGCGACCAGGCCATAGGCTACGTAGCTGGCATTGGCGCAGCCATATTCCTCCGGCAGCGTGACGCCGATCAGGCCGAGCTCGCCCATCTCGTTGAAGATCTCGCGGTCGGTCTTTTCCTCGAGATAGGCCTTGATCACCCGCGGCAGCAGCTTGTCCTGCGCGTAGGCGCGCGCGGTGTCGCGGATCAGCCGCTCGTCCTCGGTGAGCTGGTCGTCGAGCAGGAACGGATCGTCCCATTGGAATGAGGCCGCAGCCGGCTTGTCCTTGGCTTGGGGGCGCACGCTCATGAAAAATCCTTTCGCGTCGTTCCTCTAAGGAATTGGCTGATAAAATAAGGCGCTATGCGTCGAAGCGCAATTGAATTGGGCGATCGTCATTCCGGGGCGCGAGTGTCAACGAGCGAACCCGGAATCTCGGGATTCCGGGTCTGGTGCTTGCGCACCATCCCGGAATGACAGTATCGCTCATCCTTCAAGCCGCTCGTTGGCGACGATCTCGATCCCGAAACCGGACAGTCCCTTGTAGTCGTGCACGGATGAAGTGAGGTTGACGATCGACGTCACGCCGAGATCGCGCAAAATCTGCGCACCGACGCCGACCTCACGCCACTGCCTGTTGCGGTCGGCTTCCGCCGTCTTCGGCTCGCCCACGGGCTCGACGGGAACACCCGCGGCACCGTCGCGCAGATAGACCAGCACGCCGCGGCCGGCCTTCCTGAAATGCTGCAGCACGATCTGCATCCGCGCCTGGCCGGTAAAGAGGTCCTTCACGATGTTGGGTTTGTGCAGCCGGGTCAGCACCCTCTTGCCGTCGCCGATGCCGTTGTAGACGAAGGCGGCATGGGCGATCTCGTCGAAGGGCGAGCGATAGGCATAGCCCTGCAGCGGCCCGATCGGACTTTCGGTGACGAAGGTCGAGACCCGCTCGATCAGCTTCTCGCGCGCCTGGCGATAGGCGATCATGTCGGCGATGGTGACATGCTTGAGCCTGTGGGTGGCGGCGAACCGCGCCACCTGCTCGCCCTTCATGACCGTGCCGTCGTCGTTCATCAGTTCGGAGATGACGCCGACCGGCGGCAGGCCGGACAATTTGCAGAGGTCGACCGCCGCCTCGGTATGGCCGGAGCGCAGGAGCACGCCGCCGTCGCGCGCGATCAGCGGAAAGATGTGGCCCGGCCGGGCGAAGTCCGCCGCGCCGGCGTTCGGGTTGGCCAGCGCCCGGCAGCAGGAGGCCCGCTCATCCGCCGAGATGCCGGTGCCGCCGTCGGGCTTGTAGTCGATCGAGACCGTGAAGGCGGTGGTATGGGCGGAATCGTTGTGGGCGACCATGGGATCGAGCCGCAGCCGCCGCGCATCATCCGTCGTGATCGGCGCGCAGACGATGCCGGAGGTGTGGCGGATGATGAACGCCATCTTCTCCGCGGTGCAGAGCGAGGCCGCGACGATCAGATCGCCCTCGCCCTCACGGTCGTCGTCATCGGTCACGACCACAAGCTCACCCCGGGCGAAGGCCTGCAGCACGTCAGGAATCGAATCCGCCATACCCTTAATATCTCTCTATTCTTGCCGGGATGGATTAGCCGGACTTTTGCGCCCGCGCCAGCATCAAGATGCAGATCAGGGTGGCGGCAAGGCGCGGCCAGGAAGGCATTCCGCCATGCGGTACTGACGATCCGTTCGCCTATGGCAGAACCTCGCGCCGCTCGCTGAGCTCTGCGTCCATCTCGGCCCGCTTGTCTTCCAGCAGGCGCGCATCCGCCGCCTCGATCACCGAATAGAGCTCCCTTGCGTCGGTAATCCGCGTCACCGTGACATAGTCGGCGCCGGCCGCGTAGAGATCGCCGACATCGGACACCAGATCGGCGGTCGCCACGATTCTGGCGGTCGGATTGAGGCCGCGCACATGGCGTACCAGCTTCTCGTTGTTGGCGCCGACCAGAAGCGAATCCGGCACGCTCAGGATGATGATCTCGGCCTTGCCGATGCCGGCATGAACCAGCGTGTCGATATGGCTGATGTCGCCATAGATCACATGAACGCCCCGCTCTCGCAGGGTCCCGAAGACGAGCGGGTTGAAGTCGACGACGCTGATCTGCTCCAGCAGCGCCTCGTTCTGCCGCTCGATCTGGCTCAACAGCGCGCTGGCCGCCCGAAAGAAGCCGAGGATAACGATCCGCCGGGTCTCGCCGTGCCCGGCCTCGCCGCCCTCGTCCTCCGTCTTATGGACATGGTCGAGGTCGCGGATGCCGATCCGCTTCAGGGGCGCGATCAGTGCGCGCGTCACCTCGCCGCTGCGCGTCATCACGAAGGTGCTCAACACCGCCAGCACGACGAAGGCAAAGGAGACCGCGCTCGACGTCGCCGTCGAGATATGCCCGGCGGCAACCCCCGTCTGGATCACCACCAGCGAGAATTCCGAGACCTGCGCGAGGTTGATAGCCGGCAGCAGGCTGGCGCGCAGCCCCTGTTTCATCAGGTAAAGCGGGACGAATGTCGTGATCAGGCGGCTCGACACGGTGAAAGCCGCGATAATCAGCGCAAGGCCGATGACCGAAAGGCCGGGAATCGGGATGGTCATGCCGAGGCCGACGAAAAACAGCGTGATGAAGAAATCGCGCAAGGTGGTGACCTTGGCGGTGACATCGAGCGCGTAGGGAAAGGTCGACAGCGACACGCCGGCCACCAGCGATCCCATCTCCCGCGATAGTCCGAGCCGTTCGGCGACCTCGCCGATCAGGAAACACCAGGCCAGCGCCCCCAGCAGCAGCAGTTCGGGGCGGCGCGCGATGTGATGGAACAGCCGCGGCAGCACGTAGCGGCTGAGAATGAAAGCAACCGCCACCAGCGCGCCGACCCGGGCGATCGAGAGCAGGATCACGCTGACCTGGAGATGGCCGAGGCTCGGCTGCACCGCCAGGAACAGGATCGCAAAGATGTCCTGCAGCACCAGGATGCCGAGCGTGATCCTCCCGGGCAACGTATCGAGCTCGCGTTTCTCGTACAGCACCTTGACGATGATGACGGTCGAGGAAAGCGCGCAGGCTACGCACAGATAGAGCGCGTCGAACTTGCCGCCGCCGAGCGATATGCCTATCCCTGCGAAGAATATGATACCTAACAGGCAACCACCGACGAGCTGGCCACCGGCGGCGAACAGGATCACCCGGCCCGCCCGGATGATCTTCTTGAGGTCGATCTCGAGCCCGATCATGAACAGCATGAAGATGAGGCCGAGCTCGGAGATGACGCCGATCGATTCCTGGGACTTGACCCAGCCCGTGCCGAATGGACCAATGAAAAACCCGGCGATAAGGTAGGCGAGGATCAGGGGCTGGCGGGAAAAATGGGCCAAAAGGCCAAGCATCCAGGCGAACAGGATGCAGAGGGTGATATCGCCAATGAGTTCATGCATTTCTTCGGGGATCTCCTGCTCGCAACCTAGAGGCCCCGCCAGCGCGATCAAACGAGCAATGTGTCACATCCGCGCAGGCCTCCTGCTACTTTCGATCATGGTGGTTCCGCTTGCTGCTGCGATGGCGCAAGGCGGGAGCATCGAGCAGAGCTTCTCCAATTCGCTTGTCCCCGTCCCCGGCGAGACGCTGGCCGTATCCGGCGCGTTCTACGTGCCGGTCTATTCCAGCGTCGCCATGAGCCAGGGCCGGCTGCGGGCCGATTTCTCGGTGACGCTCAGCGTCCATAACGCCTCCGAGACGAGGCCGCTGGTGCTGAAGCGGATCGCCTATTTCGATACGACCGGGAAGATGGTGGAAAGCTATCTGAAGGCGCCGGTTGCGCTCAAACCCTTTGCCACCGTCGAGGTATCGATCGCGGCCAACGACGTCCGCGGCGGCACCGGCGCCAATTTCATCGTCGACTGGGCGGCCAGCGGCGACATCGCCGAGCCCGTGGTCGAGGCGCTGATGGTCGGCAGTGTCGGCCCCGGGCATTATGCCTTCATCAGCCAGGGACGCCCGGTCAGGCTCGTCGGCAAGAAGTAGAAGAGAATTGGAAAAGAACCAGAAAAACAACCAGAAGAAAATCGGGAGTGAACATCCAATGTCCGCCTCAACCAGTTTCGACTTCGCGCCGCTCCTGCCGCCCGGATTGCCGGCGCCGGCTGCGAAATGGACGGGGTTAGCGAAATACAGCTTTGTCGGCGGCAACAACGATCCCGAGCAGGTTCCGGTCGAGGGCCTGCTGGACGCGGTGACCGCCGTCCTGAAGCGCGAGGGCAAGAACCTTGCGACCTACGGGCTTGCCAGCGGCCCGCAGGGCTACCGGCCGCTCCGCGAGTTTCTCTGCGGCAAGCTGAAGCGCGATGCGGGAATCGCTGCGACACCCGACGACATCCTGATCGTGTCGGGCTCGCTGCAGGCGCTCGACCTCGTCAACCAGACCCTGCTCGTGCGCGGCGATACCGTGATCGTGGAGCAGGAAAGCTATCAGGGCTCGCTGAACCGGCTGACCCGGCTCGGCGTCAACACGATCGGCATCCCCCTCGATGGCGAAGGCATGCGAATGGACGTGCTGGAGAAAACCCTCGCCGATCTCAAAGCCAAGGGCATCCGGCCCAAATACATCTACACGATCCCGACGGTGCAAAACCCGACCGGCACCATCATGCCGGAATCACGGCGCGCTGAGCTGTTGAGGCTGTCGCAGGAATATGGCGTTCCGATCTTCGAGGATGATTGCTATGCCGACCTGATCTGGGACGGCCGACGTCCACCCGCGATCTACGCCATGGCCAAAAATAGCGGCGTGATCCATATCGGCTCATTCTCAAAGTCGATCGCGCCCGCGCTTCGCGTCGGCTTCATCGTCGCGCCCTGGGCCATGCTGTCGCGGATGCTGGCGCTGAAGACCGATGCCGGCTCCGGCGCGCTGGAGCAGATGGTGCTCGCCGAATATTGCGCGCCGCATTTTGCCACCCACGTGCCGAAGCTGACCAAGGGGCTGCGCCGCAAGCTCGACACGCTGATGGAGGCTCTGGCCGAGCAGTTCGGCACCTCGGCCGAATTCGAGGATCCCAAGGGCGGCATCTTCCTGTGGGTGAAGCTGCCCGACCATGTCGACACGCTGAAACTCTACCAGGCGGCGCTCGCCGCCGGCGTCGCCATCAATCCCGGGCCGGAATGGTCGACCAACAAGGGCTTTGCCGGCTGCCGGCTGCGGCTCTGTTTCGCGAGCCCCTCCGAGCAGCAGATCCGCGAGGGCGTCGCCGTGCTTGCCGACGTCTGCCGCAAGGAGTTCGGCGTGCCGGTGCGCATCGCCAATGTGGAGAAGCGGGCGTGACGCGGCGGCGTTCGCTCTAGAAACGGACGATCTCGACCCAGTTCGGGTTCTTGCCCATCGGGTACTCCTTTAGCTTGCTGAGCTTGCCGGTCGCCTTGTCGATGGCATAGCTGGTCATGCTGTTCGACAATTGTCCGACCGCCAGCAGATAGCGGCCGGTCGGATCGATGTTGAAGCCCCGTGGCTGCTTCTCGCTCGGATATGAATCGATCGGCGTCAGCAATCCGGTTCTGGAATCGACGCTGAAGGCTGCGATCGTGCTGGTGGTGCGCTCGGAGGCGTAGAGGAATCTGCCGTCCGGCGTGAGGTGGATGTCCGCCGCCCAGGGTTTGCCCTCAAACCCCCTCGGCAGCGCAGTGGCGACCTGGATTTCCTTCTTGAGGGTGCCGCTCTTTCCATCCCACGGGAAGACATAGATCGACGCGTCGAGCTCATCGACGAGGTAGACGAACTTTCCATTCGGTGCGAACACCAGATGCCGCGGGCCGGCCTTGGCCTTGACGCTGACGCTCGGGGGATCATTGGGCGTGAGCTTTCCGCTCCTGGCGTCGAATTTGTCCTGATAGACGAGGTCGCCGCCGAGGCTCGTGTGTAGCACATAGCGGTTCGACGGATCGGCCAGAATGCAATGCGCGTTCGGCTCCGTCGGCACGACCTGGTGCGCCGCCTGCACCACCCCGTCCGGCCCGATCGCATTCACCGCGACCTTGTTGCCGCCATAGGAGGCGCTGAGCAGAAACTTTCCGCTGCGGTCGGTCGCGATATAGGCCATGGAATCGGCCAGCGGACCGGACCCTGCCGGCTTCAACTTGCCGGTCTTGCCGTCGATGGTGAAGGTCACCGCGGAATAGGGCTCGTTGCGCAGGCCGGCATAGAGACGCTTCCTGTCGGGGCTGACGGCGAGCGGCAGCGAGCTGCCGGGCTTGGCGGGCCCCGGCACGGCCGCGGTTTCGACCGGCGTCAGGTCGCCGTTCGATTTGAGCTCCAGCACGCTGATGTCCTGGCTGTCGGCATTTCCGACATAGACGAAGGTGGCGGCACTCGCGGCCGACATGCAGGTCGCCGTCAACACCGCAGCAAGGCCGGCGACGGATTTCAGGTTCACGCAAATTCGCATGGCGTGTCACATCCAGGGATCAGAAAAGGATTGATTAGCGATGGTTGGAACAGCCCTCACCGCACCGAGAACGGCGCCTGATAGGGCCGGCCGAACGGCACGCCATTCATCACGGTCTGCACCGGCTTCAGATAGGCCTTGCCGTCGCGCTTGTTGTTGCGGGTATCGACGAAAGTCACCGGCCCCTCCACCAGCTCCATGATCGCGACGTCGCCGGGCGCGCCGACCTGCAGCGTGCCGATCTTCGGCGCGCGGTTGATGATCTTCGCGGGCGTTGCGGTTGCCATCGTCACCACCTGCTCCAGCGTAAAGCCCATGGTCATGAACTTGCTCATGACGTTGGGCAGGAACGGCATGCCGGGCGAGTTGCCGGAGAAGACATGGATGTCGGAGGAGATCGTGTCCGGCGTGCAGCCGGCGGGGATCGACACTTCCGCCACCGTGAAATCGAAGCTGCCGCCGCCATGGCCGACGTCGAAGATCACGCCGCGCTGCTTCGCGGCCAGCGCCGCCGGCAGCAGCTTGCCGTCCTGCACGATGTTGGTGAAGGCACCGGAATTGTTCGGCGCGCCGGAATAGCAGTGGGTCAGCACGTCGCCGGGCCTGAGCAGATTGAGGATGTCGCTCATCAGCTCCCTGGTTTCGACGCCGCCGATATGGACCATCATCCGCGCGGGCCAGCCGCACATCTCGCAAGCCTGGATACCGCGCTTCAAGGGCTCGAGGCCGTGCTTGTAGATCACGTTCTCCGACATCCGCACCTTCACCCCGATCAGGAAGTCGGGATTTTCGGCGAGCCCCATCGCGCAGGCTTCGACCTGCGCATTGTCGATGTTGTAGAGCTCGGCGACCGGGAAGGACGACAATCCGTTGTTGGCGATATGCAGGAAGGCGTACATGCGGGTCCGCGTCTGCGCCACGATGAAGCGGCGCATCGCCGCGAGATTGTTGACACCGGCATCGCCCGCCGAGACCACGGTCGTGGTGCCCTGGAACTGCACCAACTCGTCGGCGGGAATGCCGATCGCCGAGCCGTAAGGGTAGACATGGCAATGCAGGTCGATCAGGCCGGGCATGACCAGCTTGCCGTTCGCATCGATGCTTTTCAGCGCGCGCGCAGGCGGAATGCTTTCCTCCACCGCCTCGACCACGCCCCAGCGGATGCCGATGTCGCGCTTCGCGCGCAGCGACTGGCTGGGATCGAGCACCTCGCCGCCCCTGATCACGAGATCGAACTTGTCGTTCGGCCCCATCGCAGCGTGTGCCGCGCCGGACAACGCCATTGTGGCGGCCGATCCCGAAAGGACAAGGAAATCACGGCGTGACAACGCAGACATCGGCGCTCCCCCTGATATGTTTTTATGGAGCGATGATGCGCCCGCCTTCCGCTTTCCGCAAGCAGCGGGCGCAATTTCGATACAATCCGCCGCGATGCTCGGGATTGGAAGGATCGGGATGCGGGGTCGGACGTGGGCGGTTTTTTCAGCCGGCTGTTGCCGGCGGCGATGTTTCTCCTGATGCTCGGCGCTCCCACTTCCGCCGAGACGATCGCGGAGACGGCCAAACAGTGGGGCCTGATCGGTCCCTGGTCGCTGGACTGCGCGCTTCCGCCGGACCATGGCAAGGGTACCGTGTTGTCCTACGAGCTCGACGGCGATCATCTCGTCCACCGGCGCGACTTCGGCGACTCCCATGATGAAGCCGAGGTCTTGTCCGCGACGGTCTCGGGCGACGGCATCCTCAATCTCAGGGTTTACTTCCCCTCGGTGAAGCAAACCCGCGAATACGGCGTGATGCACCTGCCCGACGGCGACATCCGCGCGGTCTATAACCGCAATGAGAAGAACCAGTATTCCATCGAGGCCGGCAAGTTCACCGCCAACGGCAAGCCGACGCCGGCCCAGCACCGCTGCGGGCCGCCGGCCTGAGATAGACGCGCACACAGGCCATGCACAGGACGCGGCTGGCCTCACTCAGCGGACAATCCTAGACTTGCTGCTTCAACAAAGGGCCCGCAAGCGGCCCGAACGGGAGACGTCATGGTGCCAGTCAAAACACTCGCGAGCGCATTTTGCCTGCTCGCTTCCACCGCAGCCTTTGCCGAGGATCCCCTGCCCCGCGCCAAGCCCGAAGAAGCGGGCTTCTCGGCCGAGCGGCTAGCACGGATCGACAGCGTCCTGAAGGCCGATATCGATGCGGGGCGGATTCCCGGCGCGGTCATCGCCATCGCCCGCCACGGCAAGCTCGTGAAGCTCGACGCCTATGGCTTCCGCGACAAGGAAGCCGGCGTTGCGATGACGACCGACACCATCTTCAACATCGCCTCCATGACCAAGCCGATGACGACGGTCGGCGGTTTGATGCTCTACGAGCAGGGCAAGCTTCTGATCGATGACCCGCTCTCGAAATATTTCCCGAAATTCGCGAACATGAAGGTCGCGCTCCGTGACAATGGCGAGCCAGTCGCGGAGACCACGCCGGCCACTCGCCAGATCACCATCCAGGATTTGATGCGCCACACCTCCGGCCTGATCTATGGCGGGCGCGGCAACACGCTGGTGCATAAGCAGTATCCGCTCGGCAGCAGCGACGCCGCCAAGAACTATGACGGCGCGGCCTTCCTCGACAAATTGTCCTCGTCGCCGCTGCTCTACCAGCCGGCGACCGTGTGGGACTACGGCTTCGGCCTCGACGTGCTCGGCCTGACCATCGAGAAGATCAGCGGGCAAACGCTCGCGCAATATCTGCAAGCCAATCTGTTTGGCCCGCTCGGCATGAGCGATACCGGATTCTCGATTTCGCCGGAGAAAGCGGCGCGCTACGCCAAGCCACTGGCAACCGATCCCGACACCGGCAAGCCGCAGGCACGCAGCCCCGAGCTGACCCAGCCGAGCAAGTTCGAATGCGGCGGCGGCTGTGCGGCCTCCACCGCGTCCGACTATCTGCGCTTTGCCTCGATGCTGATGAACGGCGGCCGCTTCGGCGAAGCCCGCCTGCTGGGCCCGCGGACGGTCGCCTACATGCTCTCCGATCAGCTCGGCCCCAACATCAGGAATCTCGTCGGCAACGCCGATCCGACCCGCGCCGATTACGGATTCGGCCTTGGACTCGCCGTGCGGACGCAGCCAGGCGTGGTCAGGATGATGGGATCGGTCGGACAATTCTCCTGGCCCGGCGCGAGCGGCACGGACTGGTGGGCCGATCCGAAAGAAGAGCTCGTCGTGGTCTATCTGTCGGCGGCACCCGGTCCGCTCCGCTGGCACTACCGGCAGAAGATCAACGCGCTGGTCTATCAGGCGATCGCGGAGTAGCCCGGCGCGAGGCAAGATCTACGGCATTCGCGCACAGCGCGCGATGCTGAACACCTGTTCAGGATTCTCCTTGAAGTTCCGACGGAACGTTCCTCCTCACTCGAAGTTTAACTTCCACTGTTTGTGAGGAGGACAACATGAAGAAGTTGGGTTACGTCGTCGCGGCGCTTGGTGCGATTGCCATCGCGGCGCCGACGATTGCAAGCGCCGAGACCGTCATCATCAAGCGTGGCGGTCATCATCACAACTGGGATCGCTCCCGTGCTGAATATCGCATTCATCGTGACAACGGCTGGCATCGTGGCTGGCACCGTGACCACCATCGCGATCATGGTCGGATCGTGATCAAGGAACGCCGCTGGTAAGTCTCGGACATCCGGGACAGGAATGGCCCCGCAGGGGGCCATTTTTCTTGTTTTGATTCATTGCCCGCGCGTACGGGCTCAATCCCACGCCGGCGAGAAACCCGGGCTGACGAAGCGCTTGTCCTTCGGCAGTGCGGCAATCTTTTTACGATCGTCATCATCGAGCTTTACGCTCAGCGCATCCAGGTTCGCCTTCTGGCTCTCATGTCGGGACGCCTTCGGGATCGCGGCGACACCGGGCTGGTCGAGCAGCCATTTCAGCGCGACTTGCGCGGCGGTGGTGTTGTGCTTCCTGCCGATCGCCATCAGCGTCTCGTCGGACGCTGCGCGGCCCTGCGCCAGCGGACAGTAGGCCACCAGCGGAATGGACTTCGCGTCCATGTATTTCTTCACCTTCGACTGATCCAGCATCACGTGATATTCGATCTGGTTGCAGGCGATCGGCGCCTTCAATTCCTCGACGACGGTCCTGAGCAGCGCGATGTTGAAATTGGCGACGCCGATGGCACGCGCGCGGCCCTCCTCCCGAAACTTCATCAGCGTCTCGAACATCGACGGCAGATGCATGCCGGGCTTCGGCCAGTGCACGAGATAGAGATCGACCACGTCGAGCCGCAGCTTCTTCAGGCTGGTGTCGAAAGCGCGGCGCATGGCGTCGGGCGCGAGATTCTCGTTCCAGACCTTGGTCGTTACATGCAGCTCGCTGCTCTTAACGCCGGAGGCGGCGATCGCAGCGCCAATGGCGTCCTCATTGGCATACATCTCGGCGGTATCGATGTGGCGATAGCCGAGCGCGAGCGCGCTCTCGACGGCGGCACGGCAGACGTCGCCCTGCATGCGATAGGTCCCGAGCCCGAGCCGCGGCAATTGAATGCCCTGGGTTTGAAAAGCTTCCATGATCATTTCCTTGCAGACCGGCGCCGCCTGGCGCACGCGGCCAAAACCGCAAAAGCGCGTTGTTGTTGGGATGGATTTGACGGCGGGCGGGATCGCGGGACATTTTGCCCGGAATATCGCCCGCAAATCAAGGCCGGGCTGAAAGCCGTGCGGAAACGCGCGACCCAGCCGAAGCTTGCCGGGAAAGTCTCAGTTGATGATCGGACGACTTCCGAAGCCGCTGGCTCACTTCCAGCCGCAGATGCCGCCACTGCCGGCCTTGCACGGCCATTTCTGGATGCGCGTATCCATCGCCTGCGCCTCGAGTGCGTTGCCAGACCGGTGGGCAAGTTTGGTGCGCACGGGGCTGTTCACCTTGGCATGCGACGCGTGCCGGTGTTGAGGCGTCACATGGACGTCCTCGACGGCGATCTCTTTGGGTTCGGTCTTCAACTCCTCGCGCGCCCAATAGGGCTCGCTGGCCGGGATCGCCCTTGCCTCGCTCCTGGCCTCGCTGTTGGCTTCCACCGCGACAGGCGCGAATTCCGCCGGTGGCCCGAGCCGCTTCGGCGACAGCACGGCTGCGGAAAGGTCCATACCGAGGAACTCGTTGGGCCGGTATTCATCGGCCAGCGCGATGCTTCCGGCAGCAAGCAAGACGGCCAAGGCAGAAACTGCACGTTCCAGGACCATTCCGGCCTCCGAACATCAAATGGGACGCTCCCCCCGTTGGCTCAATGTAGGACGCCTACGCTTCGAATCCAACTCTAGCTGTCCCTTCAAGGTTACCCGGTTCCTTTCCCGGTTGCGAAAAAGTCAGCCATCAGCCCGAGATTGCCCTGAAACATGTCGACACCGGTCTGGATGCGGCAGCCTTTTTCGCGGGCGGCCAGCAAAAATGGTGTCATTTCCGGCACCGTGACGACATCGCCGGCAAAGGCCGGTGGCGCCAGCCGCGCCACATCGACCGGCAGCGGATCACCCGGCTTCATGCCGAGCGGGGTCGCATTGACGACAATGCCGGCATCGCCGGGCTCGGCTGATCCGGCGACGACCCTTCCCTTAAATTTTGATTCAAGTTTTGTGATCAAGGCGCCGTGCCTTGCCGCATCGACGTCGTGGACGGCGAGCCGCGCCACACCACGATCGAGCAGAGCGAGCGCAATCGCGCTGCCCGCCCCGCCCGCGCCGACCAACAGCGCGCGGTTGCCCTTGATCTCGCAGCCGGCTTTCGAAAGTGGATCGGCAAAGCCCTCACCGTCGAGCATGTCGCCATGCCAGCTTCCATCCGCATTGCGGCGCGCGACATTGACCACGCCGAGAAATCTCGCGCGCTCCGACAGCGTGGCGCAACGCGCGGCCAGCGCGAATTTATGCGGGATGGTCGCAATCAGCCCGTCGACATTCCTTCCGCGCGAGGCGACGAGGATGCCGGCATCGACATCGGCCGGCGATAGCTGCAGCGGCACGACGATCGTATCCTGCCCGCGCCGCTCGAACTCGCGCGTCAGCCCGAAGGGCGCCTTCACCTGTGCGATGGGATCGCCGAGGATGAAAACGACGCGCGTCGCGCCGCTGTAGCCGTCCAACACCGAGTGACCGTCCTCTGCCCGGCTATTTCTCGAACGCGCCGTAGACCACGTTCTTCAGCGTGATGCGGATGCGCGCGCGGTTGACGATGGTCTGCGCCATGAACACCGCGAACATGTTTTCCTGCCGGTCGATCCAGAAAGTGGTGCCGCCGGCGCCTGACCAGCTCATCTCGCCGACCGAGCCTTCATAGGGAACGATGCCGGCATCCGTGCGGACCGCAAAGCCCAGCCCGAAGCCGAAGCCCGGACCCGGCAGGTAATACGGGCCGGGCACGACGCCCGATCCCGGCCCGATCTGGTTCGAGCCCATATAGGCCACGGTCTTCGGGCTCAGATAGCGTTTGCCGTCGAGCGTACCGCCATTGAGCATCATCTGCGCAAAACGCGCATAGTCCTCGATGGTCGAGACCATGCCGCCGCCGCCGGACTCCATTTTCCGTGCCACGCGCGGATCGTTCATTTCGGCGCCGGCGCCGACGGTGCGGTCGTTCGGGAGCGGCTCGGCGATCAGCGCCTGCTTGGCGGGATCGGTGACGTAGAAGGCGGTGTCTTTCATACCGAGGGGATCAAGCAGCCGCTCCTTCTCGAACTGATAGAGCGATTTTCCCGAGACGACCTCGATCACCCGGCCGAGCACGTCGGTTGACTGGCTGTAGTCCCAGGTCGTGCCGGGCTGATAGGCCAGCGGCTGTTTTGCGAGCCGCTCGGTGAACTCCGCAAGGTCGGGGTCGCCCTCGCCCAGCTTCGCTGCCACATAGGCCTTCTTGACCATGCCCTCGCCGAAGAAACCGTAGGTGAGTCCCGAGGTGTGGCGCATCAGGTCCTGGATGGTGATCGGACGCTTCACCGGCGCGAGATCGAGATGCATGTTGCCGTCTTCACCCTTGACCTCGACTCCGACCTTCACATTGGCAAAGGCTGGAATGTATTTCGACAGGGGATCGTCGAGCTGCAGCTTGCCCTCCTCGACCAGCATCATCGCGGCGACCGTCGTGATCGGCTTCGACATCGAATAGATGCGGAAGATGGTATCCGGCGTCATCGGCGCCTTGGTGCCGGGGTCGCGCACGCCAAAGCTCTTGAAATAGGCGGTTTCCCCCTTGCGCCGGATCAGCATGACGGCGCCGGGAATCTTGTTGGTGTCGACCTCGTTCTGGATATAGGCGTCGATGCGCGCGATGCCCTCGCGCGAAAAGCCGGCCTGCTCCGGCTGGGTTGCCGGGCCTTCGGCAGCAATTACGGACGACGTGACGGCAAGCAGCGCGACGGCCGCAATCGCGGCATCGCGGATACGAAATGCGGCAAGCATGCGAGAGACTCCTCCCCTGAAACATCGGATCTTGATGTCCGAATGGCCGCCGCCTTCCGACGACGGCCGATTGAAGCGACAGTCGCGTGAGACCGCGGGCGAGGACACGTCCGCGGGTAACCCTCGGTAGCCGGGCTTACGTTCCGCCGGCCAGCATCTTCACAAGGCGATAGAGATATTCACCGCCGTTGTAGAACGATTTCATCGGCACGCGCTCGTCCCTGCCGTGAATGCGTCCGGCGTCGCCGGGCTCCATCGCCATGCCGGAATGACCGTAGGTCGGGATGCCTGCGTTGCGCAGGAAAGCGCCGTCGGTGGCGCCGGTGCTCATCACCGGAATCACCGCGGCGTCCGGCCAGAACTCGTGCGACAATTTCTCGATCGCGCCGACGATCTCCTCGTTGAGCTTCGAGGGCTCGCTCGCGACCTCCCGCTCGATCTGCGTCACCGCGATTTCGGCGTCCGCGAGCACCTTGACGAGTGTCGCCTTCACCTCCTCGGCGGGCTCGCCCGGAATGATCCGGCAATTGACCTTGGCGGTGGCAAGCTGCGGAAGCGCGTTGGCGGCGTGACCGCCTTCCAGCATGGTGGTGACGCAGGTGGTGCGAAGCTGCGCATTGAAGGGCGCGATAGCGGATAGCCGTGCCAGCGCCGCCTCATCGGGCTTGTCCGCCAGCACCGCGCGGATGTTGGCGGCGGTCTGCTCGTCCGTGGACTGCGCAGCACGGGCGAACCAGGCGCGCGTGGTGTCATTCAGATGCAACGGAAACTCGAATTTCGAGAGCCGCACCAGCCCTTCGGCCAGACGATAGATCGCATTGTCCTTGCGCGGCACCGAGGAGTGGCCACCCGAATTCCTGACCTCGAGCCGGAAGGTCACGGGCACCTTCTCGCTGGTCTGGATGTTAACGCGGACCGCCTTGCCGTCCCTCAGATTGACGGGCCCACCCTCGTTGAGCGCGAATTCGGCATCGATCAGGTCGCGGTGATTCCTGATCAGCCATTGGATGCCGAGAGCGTCGTGGTCGAAAATCTCCTCATCGGTCTCCAGCGCGAGAATGACATCGCGGTCGGGCTTGTAGCCTTCGCGCCTGTAGCGGATCAAATTGGTGACGAACGACGCCGCCATGTATTTGTCGTCGCTGGAACCGCGCCCATAAAAATAGCCGTCCTGCTCGGTCAGCTTGAACGGATCGACCGACCAGTCCGAGCGCAGCGCCGGCACCACGTCGAGATGGGCGACCAGCAGGATCGGCTTGCGCGTTCCGCTGCCTCGCAAGCGCGCCACCAGATTGCCCTTGCGCGGTGCCGGCGAGAAGGCGTGGACGTCCTCCTCCGGGAAACCCGCCGCTTTCAGCCGCGCCGCCACCGCCTCCGCCGCCTGCCTGGTGTCGCCGGTCGCGGTCGTCGTGTCGATTTCGACGAGCTCCTTGTAGATGTCGTGCGCGAGCTGCTGGTCGCTCGTGAGGCTGTCGGCCCTGGCGCCGCCCGATACAGAAAGGACCGCGCAGAGCGCGGTCGAAAGCAGGAGCGAACGGATTCCAGTTCGATGCACGGCGCCCTCCCGTTTTGTCCCCGTCGATTGAGACAGCGAACGCGCGGTTGTGCAAGCGGTCAATCGCGCTCCCGTCTGCCTAGCAGATAGCCTATTTTGCATCCTTCACCGCAATCACCTCGATCTCGACCAGGAAGCCGGGATTGGCGAGCGAGGCGACGCCGAGCACCGAGCGCGCCGGCAAATTGGGCTGGCTGCCGCCGAAGAACTGCGTGTAACCCTCCATGAAGGCCTTGAAATCCATCGGCGCCGCGGGCGTGTGGACCAGGAACACCTGCATCTTCACCACATCGCCCATGGAGAGGCCAAGCCCTTCCAGGATGCCCTTGATGCGGGTGAGCACGCCGACCGTCTGCGTCTTGGTGTCGCCATAGGCGGCGACGCTCGACGGATCGGCATCCTTGTTGACGGCGGGCGGGACCTGGCCGCTGACATACGTGGTCGTGACATTGCCCGTGACCTGAACGGCCTGCGCGATCGGAAAGGTGGAATTGGGGATCGGATGCCTGACGACCTCGGCCCTCGCGTCGATGGAGATACCAGCCGCCAGCGCGGCGAGCAGCAGCATTCGCAGTTTCATGTTTTGCCCCCTTATCGTTCAGCGGCGCGCGTCGCTCACGTCCTGCGCGGTCACCACGTCACCATAGTTGTTGCCGAAATGCGTCCGCAGATAATTCACCACGGCCGCGACCTGGGCATCGTTCATCATGTCGCCGAAGGGTGGCATGGCTTTCCTGCCGCGGACAATCAGCGTAACGGGATAGCCGGCCGATTCGAGGTTCGGGTTTGCGGCAAGAGATGGATAAGCGCCGGCGCCGCCGGCGCCCTTTGCGTCTCCCATGTGACAGCCGCGGCAGATGTTGTTGTAGAGTTCCTCGCCGCTCATTTCGACGAACCGGTATCCCGAGGAGAAGGTGCGCTGTCCCTCCTGCGCGGATACCGGCGTTGCAATCAGCGCGAGCACAGCGGCAAGGCCGGCGGCCGAAAGATTGCGTTCGCGGAGCGTCATCACGCCTTCACCACACGCTGATGCAAGCGGGTGATGGCATCGAGCGCGGACAGGATCGCGCCCTCCTGCCAGGCCGGCAGCGCGGAGGCGTGCTCGCCGGCCAGCACGATGCGCCCGTCGATCTGGCAAAGATTGGCATAATGCTGCTTGCGCGCCTGCTCCGACCAGTCGCCGCTGCAGCCGAGCGTGAATGGCACGCGATGCCAGGCTACCGCGATGCCGTTCTCGAACTCGCGCTTGTATTGCGGATGAAGCGCGGCGCCGAACTCCACCGCGCGGGCGACTCGTTCTTCGGGCGGCATCGCGGTGAACTCGTAGCAATTGGCGCCGTCGAACAGATAAGCACCGAGCAGGACGCCGCGGCCGGTCCGGTTGTAGCCGGTGTTCGGATAGGCGATCTGCCGGATCGGCAGATCCGTGTAGCTGATGCCGCCATAGATCGCGTCATCCTCCTCCCAGAAGCGGCGCTTGAATTGCAGGCCGATCTTGACGGACCCGGCATAGGGAACGGCATCGATCGCCGCCTTCATCGCCGGGCTGACGTCGAGCGGAAGCTGGCTCAGGATCGAGAGTGGAATGGTGCAGACGCACCAGTCCGCCGTCGCGGTCTCGACGATCGAAGACCTCGTCGTGTCGACAAAGGTGACGGTGACGCCGCGGCCGCTCTGCTCGATCTTCGTGACCTTCACATTGCAGCGGATGATGCCGTCGAGCTCTTTCGCGAAGGCCTTGCCGATCGTGTCCATGCCGCCGACCGGCTGGAACATCGTGGTCTGGAAATTGTAATGCGCGAAATTCTGCAGGTAACGCCACAGCCGCGATTTCAGGAGGTCGGAAAGCGCGACCGGATCGCTCGGCACCGGCATTGCCGCAAGCCCCCCGCCCGGCGCCGAGGCATAGCCGCGAAATTCGGAAGAAGCGAGATTGGCGTTGTAGCTATAGTTGCGGTCCAGCGCGCCCCAGGACCGCAGCGCCTCCAGCAGGACCTCCTGGTCCTCCTTGGTGACGGCCTCGTCGAGCCTGCCCTGCCTGGTCGCTTTCGCGAGCAGCTCCGACACTTGCCCCTGGAAATCGGCCTTCACCGCGCGGATGCGCTGCGGCGTTCCGCCGAACGCGCGCGTGGCGTGAAGGAAGGCATTGTGGTTGAGCTGGTTGAACGGCTCGAGCGCGACGTTGAGCCGCCTGCAATAGTCGAGCAACGCGCGGTGGTGATAGGGAATGCGCCAGGGGCCGGGATTGATGTAGAGCCCCTCGGCGAACTCGCAGGTCTGGGTGGCGCCGCCGAGCTCGGTGAACCTGTCGCCGCCGCGCAAGGTCCAGTTGCGGCCACCGGCACGGTTGTTGAACTCCAGCACCTGAACCTGATAGCCCGCCTTGCGCAGTTCGAGCGCGGCCGTCATGCCGGCCAATCCAGCACCAAGGACGAGAACGGACGCGCTCTTCGGATCGCCTTCGAGCTTGACCGGTCCCTGGTAGCGCGATTCCGATGCGAAGCCGAGGCTCGTCATCGCGTGATACATCGCCGCGCTGCCCGCCACCGCCCCGATCAGGGAGAGCAGGTCGCGCCGACGGACCCCTGCAGCTTCGTCGTGCATCGATGTATTCCAGTCCCGGGATCTATGGGACCCGCGCAGCCCTGCGCTGTCAAGAAAGCGCGTGCCGCTCCACACGCGTTCTTGATCGCAAGCGGCTCACATCTTCATCGCTCGCGCGTGCCCACGCGCTTTCCCAGTTCGCGCATCTCCGCGATCACCGATTTCTCCAGTGTCTCGCGCGCGATCGAGTTGGCCTCGCTCCGGCTCTTGGCAAGATACCGCTTCATCGCCAGTCCCCGGATCGGCACGCCGCCCAGCCGCCTGCTCTGGGCCTCCTCGACGATCGAGGAATAGGGCAAGAGCCCGTAGATCCGCCCGCTCTGCAGTAACTGCTGCAGGGTGTCGCCGCTTTCCAGCTCTAGTCGGATGTCGAGGCGGATGCCTTCGCGCGCGGCGGAGCTCTCGATCAACTGGCGGGAGCGGTTGTGCCTGCTGGTCATGATCAGCGGCAGATCGGCAAGGCTCTTGACCTCGAGGCTGCGCTTCTTCAGGCGCGGGTCGTCCGGCCGGCCGACCATATAGATCGATTCCGTGAAGAGATGCGTGTACTCGACAAGGGGATCCAGAGGCGGATCGGTGACGATGGCAAGGCTGAGTTCACCGCGGCGGAGCTGGCCCAGCGCACTCGATGTGAAACCTTCCATCAGGCTGAGCTGCACCCTCGGGTATGATTTCAGGAAAGTCAGCGCGAGCCGGCTGAACAGAAGCCGGCCGATCGACGGAGGCGCCGCCAGCGACGCCGGTCCGCTCGGCACATGCGCCTCGATCTGCAAGGTTTCCTTCAGCCGGTCGACTTCGCCGAGGATGTGCTGCGAGCGTTCAAGCAGGCGCTGGCCCGCCGCTGTCAGCCGCACGCCGCGCTTGACGCGATCGAACAGCAGAAATCCCAATTCGTGCTCGAGGATCTGGATCTGCCGCGTCAGCGCCGATTGTGCGACGCGCAAATCCTCGCTGGCCTTGCGGAAATTCTCGCGCCGCGCGACCTGGCTGAAGTAGCGGAACTGGCGCAAGTCCATATCAGGCCATTTTTGATGATGCCGATTTTCGATCAAACTGATGACAATTCAATATTATCGCAATCAAAGCACCGGTGCTAACTTTTTCGCCGGATCGTCAGGCATTTCGAACCGCTGCGCATGACGGCGGCAGCCGGGCATCCGGGGGAAAGAAATGGCCGATGTATCGCTCGATGCCCAAGGCGTCATTCAAGGAAGTGTGCAAGGCGCCACGGCACGAGGCCAGAATGCGGGAAACACCGCGCAGGACTGGCTCGACGCACTCGAAAAATCCAGGCTGACGCCACGTTACTACCTGACGATCGCGCTGATCGTCATGCAGGAGATGTTCGAGTTCTACGACTTCTTCCTGGTCGGCTATCTCGTCTCGGTGCTCGCCCCCGGCTGGCATCTCACCTACGGCCAGAGCGCGATGATGCTGCTCTCCTCCGGGGTCGGCGCCATCGCCGGCGCGACGATCGGCGGAAAATTCGCCGATATCGTCGGGCGCAAGCGGATGATCTGGGGCGGCGGCTTCATCTTCGCGCTGGGCGCCGCCGGATGCGCATTCATCCCCGACGGCGCGTGGATCCAGTTCTCGATGCTGCGCTTCGTCGTGGGATTCGGCTCGATGGCGGCAACGACCGCGCAGAACCCGCTGATCGTCGAGATCACGCCGACGCGCTATCGCACTTTCGTATCGAGCATGATGGTGGTGCCCGTCGCGCTCGGCACCATGTTCGCCGCAATGATCTCCGCGAGCCTGTTACCGGTGATCGGCTGGCGCGGCGTCGCCGCGACCGGCGGGCTGCCGGTCATCACCTCGCTCCTGATCCTCTTCATCGTGCCGGAATCGATCCGCTGGCTCTTGTCGCGCGGCCGCAATGCCGATGCGCGGCGCGAGGCTGCCAAGCTGCTCGGCGTACCTGAAAACAGCATCTCGCTGCCCACTTCAGTCGAAACGACGCGGAAGGCCGGATCGATCATGGAAGTGTGGCAAGACCAGAGGCGCTTCTGGTGGGTCACCGTCATCTGGATCGGCATTTCCACGGGCACCTATGGCGTGATCCTGTGGGGCCCGACCATCCTGTCGCAGCTCCTGAAGATCACCCCGCATGAAGCGGCGCATTACTTCGTCTATGCCAGCATCTTCTCGCTGCTCGGACGCGTGCTGTTCTCGGTGCTGCCGCTCTATATCGGACGCCGCGGCGCGGCCATCGTCGGCACCGCCTGCTCCGTCCTGATCATGCTCGCGATCTTCACCTTTTATCGCGAGTTCGCCGCGGGCTGGTCGGTGTTTGCACTACTCGTGATCTTTGGCGCGATGTTCTACAGCGGCCAGTTCTCCAACATGTCGCCTTACGTCGTCGAAGTGTTCCCGGTCTCGCTGGGCGGCCGCGCCTTCGGGCTGGCGCAGGCCTCCAACGGCGTCGGCAAGATTTTGGGGCCGGTATGTCTCGCGCTGATCGCGGGCAGCGGCGACATCGTCTCCCCAAAAGCCACCACCGACGCGGTCGCGCCCGCGTTCCTGTTCCTCGCCGCCTGCGAACTGGCCGCGCTGATCGCGATCGTCGCCTTCCGGCAGGAACCGCACGGCAAGCCGATGGAAATCGCTTAACACCAAGCTCTGCAGGGCCAGAAAGCAACAAGAAAGACAAGAAGGACAAGAAATGCTCGACATCCCCGTTGTGATCTCCGGCGGCGGGCCGGTCGGACTTGCCGCCTCGCTGTTTCTCTCCCGGCACGGCGTCCGATCTCTGATGGTCGAGCGTCACCCCGGCACGGCGCTGACGCCGAAGGCGCGCGGCATCAATGCCCGCACGATGGAGGTCTTCCGGCAATGCGGCATCGACGAGGCCGTGCGCGCGGCGGGGCTGGCCGAAGGCGGCACCGGGTTGATCGTCTGGACGGAAACACTCGCCGGCCGCGAGATCGAACGCCGCGTACCGGGCCGAGCGATCGCCAAGAATATGGCGGTGACGCCCGGCAAGAATTGTCTTTGCGCGCAAGACGATCTCGAGCCGGTGATCCGCCGCCATGCGGAAGCGGCCGGCCCCGGCGAGTTGCGCTTCAATACCGAACTGACGTCGTTCACCCAGAAGGGCGATTCCGTCACCGGCATCCTGACCGATCGCACCACGGGAGCGGGAACGCCGTTCACCGCGCGCTACCTGATCGCGGCGGAGGGCGCGCAAAGCCGCGTGCGTCGCGCGCTCGGCGCGAAGATGGTCGGCGAGGAAAAGGTCTACGACAGCGTCAATATCCTGTTCCATGCCGAACTGACGCAGTGGGTCAAGGACCGTCCGGCCGCGCTCTATTTCGTCGAGCAGGACGGCCTGCGCGCGACCTTCCTCACCATCAACGGGCGGGATCGCTGGGGCTTCCTGATCCACAGCCCGAGCAAATATGGCTGGACGCCGGAAAACTTCACGCCGGAATTCTGCATCGACCTGATCCGCAAGGGCATCGGCGTGCCTGATATTCCGGTCACCGTGTTGGGCGTCAGCCCGTGGCAGGCGTCCGCCATCGTCGCCGATCGCTACCGTGACCGCAATGTCTTCCTCGCCGGCGACGCGGCACATGAAATGCCGCCGACCGGCGGCTTCGGCCTCAACACGGGGGTGCAGGACGTTCATAACCTCGCCTGGAAGATCGCCGCCGTGCTGCGCGGCAAGGCGGACGAGTCGCTACTCGACAGCTATCACGACGAACGCCAGCCGCTCGCCACCATCACGACAAAGGCTTCGCTTGCGAACGCGATGTCGATGGGCCGCACCGAAAACAAGGCCGGCGTGCTGCCGCGCCGGGAATTCCTGAACGAACAGGGCCTGATCTTCGGCGCCAGCTATCAATCGAATGCGGTTGTCCCGGACGGCACGCCTCCCGCGGCCATCGACGATCCCGTCACCGAATATCTTCCCTCGGCGCGTCCGGGCAGCCGTGCGCCGCATGTCTGGCTGCAGCGCGGCAGCGAGCAGATTTCGACCGTGGACCTGATCGGACCGCACTTCCTGCTGCTGACAGGCGCCGGCGGTGAGGCGTGGCAGCGCGCCGCGCAAGCCGCCGCGCCGGCATGGCCGCCGCTGGTCGCGCGCACCATCGGCACCGACACCGAAGTCGGCGATCCCGATGGCAAGTGGCAATTGGCGTACGGCATCGACGCGGACGGCGCCGTGCTGGTCCGTCCCGACGGCTATGTCGCCTGGCGCAGCCGCTCGGGCGTATCCAATCCGGAAGCCTCGTTGCGCGCGGCGTTCGACCGCCTGCTCGGACGCGTTGCTGCGATGGCGTGATAGCTCATTGCTTTGCGCATGATCTTTTCGAAAAACCGGTCCCCACTTTTTCGGATCATGCGCTTAGCGCACGCCGATGCGATAGCTCAGCGTGCGCTTCTGCCCCGGCTTGATCTGTATCAGGCCGGGCTTGTCGGCAAACTCGCCGTCGAAATCTGCCGGACTCGCAAAGCCGCGCCAGGGCTCGATGCAGAGAAACGGCGCCCCGCCCGCCTTCGACCAGATTCCAAGTTCGCGAAAATCCTGCCAGGAAATTTCCAGCGACGGCCCCCGGTCGGCGGCATAGCGCACCGACGAGCTGGCGAGCCGGTCGAGAATGATCGCGTCTTCGTCGAACAGCCGTTCGGACAGAGCGAGGCTTTTGCCTGAAATCGGATTGGGCTCGGGCGCGGCTCGCAGCAAGCCATCCTTCAGACGCCGGATCGGAGCCGTCTCCTCATCCGGGAAATGCAGGCTGTAACTCTCCTTCGCCACTCCCGGCAGCAAGGGCCAGTTGAAGGCGGGATGCCCGCCGACGGAGGCCGGCAAACTCTCATCACCGGGATTTTCGATCTCGAGCGCGACGTCGAGATCGGCCTCATGCAGCGTGTACGTTACCGTGAGGCGAAACGCGAAGGGATAACGGGACCTTGTGTCAGCGCTGTCGGCGAGCATCAGCCGGCACGAGCCCTGCCCTCGCTCTACCCATTCAAAACGGCTGTCCCGCGCAAACCCATGCTGGGTCATCGGGTAGGATTGGCCGCGATGGCGCAACCGATCACCCTTGAGCCTGCCGACGATCGGAAACAACAGCGGCGCGTGACGCCGCCATTCGGCACCGGCCTGCCACAGCAGCTCGAGCCCGTCCGCCGTCTTCAGCGAGCACAATTCGGCGCCATGGGCGAGCACGCTGGCGGTGACGCCGTTGCCGCGAATGGTATGTCTGTCTTCACTCATGCAAGCGCTTCCCGGACCATCGGAAGCCGCTTCTTTACCCCTTTACGGCGCCCGCCGTCAGCCCGCTGACGAGATAGCGCCGCACCGGGGCTCCAATTCCGCGTCCGTGCAGGGGCTGGACTTGCGCCAGTCCCCTGGGGCTTAATGATGCCCATCATTTCGGGCGCCTGAACACAAGAAAAGCAGGGCGCTTTCGACTACGGGAAAACGTTGAGACGGAGGTCCCCATGCTTGGACTCATGCAAAACCGGCCACTGCTGATCTCGGACCTGGTCGATTATGTCGCGACCTGGCACGCGGAAACCGAGATCGTCTCCCGCGATCCGAAGGGCGTCATGCACCGCTCCAATTACGGGCAGATCGCGACGCGCGCCAAGCGCGTGGCCAATGCACTGCGGGCGCTTGGAATCGGCCCGGGCGACCGCGTCGCGACGCTCGCCTGGAATTCGTGGCGGCATCTCGAGATCTATTACGGCGTGACCTGCTCCGGCCGCGTGCTGCACACCGTCAATCCGCGCCTGTTCATCGAGCAGCTCGTCTACATCATCAACCATGCCGAAGACCGCTACGTCTTCTTCGATCCCGATTTTACGCCGCTGGTCGAGCAACTCGCGCCACAGCTTCCGCTGGTGCGGGGCTGGATCGCGCTGTGCGACGAAAAGGACATGCCGGCCGTCAAGGCCGGCAATCTCCTCTGCTACGAGACGCTTTTGGCACAGGCTTCCCCGGACTACGTCTGGCCGCAGTTCGACGAGAACACCGCCTGCACGCTCTGCTACACGTCGGGAACGACGGGCAATCCCAAAGGCGTTCTCTACAGCCACCGCTCGACCGTGCTGCATGCCTTCGCCGCCTGCGCCGCCGACGGCTTTGCGCTGTCGGCGAAGGATTCGATCCTGGTGATCGTGCCGCTGTTCCACGCCAACGCATGGAGCCTGCCGTTTTCGGCGGCCATGTGCGGCGCCAAGCTCGTGCTGCCGGGACCAAAGCTCGATCCGGAAAGCATCTACATGCTGCTCGAACAGGAAGGTTGCACCAAGGCCGGCGGCATTCCGACCATCTGGCTCAACTTCCTCGCCTATATCGAAAACAATCGTGAGAAGCTCGATCTGTCGAAGCTGAAACTGAAGCTCGTCTTCTCGGGCGGCACCGCGGCCCCACGCGCGACGATCGAGAAATTCCGCGATCTTCTCGGCGTTTTCCTGCTGCATGCCTGGGGCATGACGGAAACGAGTCCCCTCGTCACGCTCGGCATGCCGCTGGCCAAGCACGAGGGCGCGACTCCAGCCGAAGTCGTCGACATGCAGGTCAAGCAGGGACGCCAGGTCTTCGGTGTCGAGCTGCGCGTGGCCGGCGAGGATGGTGAGCCGCTGCCGCGCGACGGCCAGACGGTCGGCCAGCTCAAGGTGCGCGGCAACTGGGTGATATCGGGTTACTTCAAGGGCGAAGGCGGCAAGGTCATGGACGACAACGGCTGGTTCGGCACCGGCGATGTCGCCACCATCAATTCCGACGGCTATGTACAACTGACCGACCGCCTGAAGGACGTCATCAAGTCCGGCGGCGAGTGGATCTCCTCGATCGAGATCGAGAATCTCGCGCTATCGCATCCCGACGTATTCGAGGCGGCCGTGATCGCGATCCCGCATCCGAAATGGCAGGAGCGGCCGCTGCTGCTGGTGCAGCCCAAGCCCGGTGCAAAGCCGACCAAGGAAGCGATCCTGGAATTCCTGTCGACCCGGATTGCCAAATGGTGGATGCCGGACGATGTGATCTTCGTGGAGTCGCTGCCGCATACCGCGACCGGCAAGCTCCTGAAGACGGAGCTCCGCGCCAAATATGGCGGCCAGCTCGCGGTGGCGGGGTGATCTAACACCGCTCGTCATGCCCGGCCTTGTCCAGGTCAAGCCCGGCCATGACGAAGTATCACGTTTTCGGTGGTGAAAACCGCAGGTGCCGCCTTCCCGCCCATGCGGGCAGTTACACCGGGACTTGCGAACTTCCAGATTAGGCCCAACCTAACTGGAGGTTCACATGACCGATCAAACCACCCTCTCCTCCTTATCCGCCGCGCTCGAAGGCGTTGTCGCCGCCGCGCGGCCTGCGATCGTTTCCGTGCATTCGCGGCGCTCGCGCGCCTCCGGCTTTGTCTGGAAGGCCGGCCTCGTCGTCACCGCCGATGAGGCGCTCGCCGAAGAAGGCGACGTCGCGATCAAACTGAGCGACGGCACGACGCGGCCCGCCACCATCGCCGGCCGCGATCACACCACCGATATCGCGCTGCTTCGTTTCGACGGCGCCGGGCTTGCGCCAGCCAAGCTGCTATCCCGCGTGCCCGCACTCGGTTCGCTCGCGGTCGTGGTGGCCGCGGAAAGCGGCAATCCGACCGCCGCCCTCGGCGCGGTATCGCTTACAGGCGAGCGCTGGCGCAGCCTGCGCGGCGGCGACATCGATGCGCGGATCGAGCTCGGTGTCCGCCTGCCCCACAGCCATGAGGGCGGCCTCGCGCTCAACGCCGCGGGCGAAGCCTTCGGCATGGCGGTGCGCGGACCGCGGCGCGTGCTCGTGATCCCGTCGGCCACGATCGAGCGCGTCGCCGCCAGGCTCGAGACCCATGGACGGGTCGCGCGCGGTTATCTCGGCCTTGGCCTGCAGCCAGTCAAGCTCGACGACGGCGTCGGCGCCATGGTGATGAGCGTCGACAAGACGGGCCCCTCGGCGGCCGCCGGCATCCGGCAGGGCGACGTGATCGTCGGCTGGAACAACGAAAAACTCTCCGGCGTGCGATCGCTGCTGAGGTCGCTCGGTCCGGACAGCGTCGGCTCGGTCGTAGACGTGGCGGTACGCCGCGCCGATGAGCCCATGACGTTCAAGCTGACCATCGGCGAAAGGCCGGAGAAGTGAGCGAGGACGTTTCGCCAACCCTCTCGATCGCGATCGAGATCGACGATTCTGCGCTGGCGGACCGGCTCGTCGCCCTGCTGGGCGGCGTGGCCGGTCTCAGCCTCGTCGCGCCCGGGCGGCATGCCGACGTCGCGATCATCTCGCGGGAACGCAGAAACGAAGCGCCGGAGGTCGAATTGACCCCGCGCGAGCTCGACGTGCTGGCGCTGATGGCCGAGGGCGCCTCGAACAAGGCCATCGCCAAGCAGCTCGGAATATCGGTCCACACCGCCAAGTTCCATGTCGGTTCGATCCTGGACAAGCTCGATGCCACCGGCCGAACCGATGCGGTCGCCCATGCGGCGCGGCGCGGCGTCATCCACCTGTAAGGACCAATCGGTCCGGCGCGACGACCCGGCATGGCGTAAAAAGGCAACATCGGGGTGATTCGGGCCGGGACAAACCCCATTCTTTCCGATTGTTAAGGGGACAATCCCCGGCCGGAACGGTCAAAATATCGGGACCGGGAATGTCCCGGCGGTTGCGGAAGCGGTAAAAGACGGCAAACGCAATTTTCCGTTCCAACCCACGGTGATGACCGCTTCATGGACCAGCCGCTCAAGCCGCCGAAGCAAGCTCCCGCTTACGAGCCTTCACCGACAAAGCCGCGCTCGGGCGGCCGCGTTGTCGTGGCTTCTCTCGTCGTGCTGCTTCTGGTCGCCGGCATTGTCTGGTGGACGCGGCATCAGGCCGCACCCGAGGAGCAAACGGGACGCGGGCGCGGCGGTGGACGCTTCGGCGGCGGACCAATGTCGATCGTCCCCGAAACCGTCGGCAAGGGCGATATCGGAATCAACCTCAATGCGCTGGGAACGGTGACATCGCTTGCGACCGTCACCGTGCGCACGCAGATCAGCGGCTATCTGATCAAGGTGGTGTTCAAGGAGGGCGACGAGGTCAAGAAAGGCGACCTGCTCGCCGAGATCGATTCGCGTCCCTATGAGGCGGCGCTGGCGCAGCAACGCGGCCAGCTCGCACGCGACGAAGCGCAGCTAAAAGGCGCGCAGGTCGATCTCGCACGCTATCAGGGGCTTGCCGCGCAAAACGCGGTACCGCACCAGCAGCTCGACACCCAGACCGCCCTGGTGGGACAGGTCCAGGGCACGGTCGAAGCCGACCGCGCCATGGTGAAGGCGGCCGAGGTCAACCTCGCCTACACCAAGATCGTCTCGCCGCTCGACGGCCGCGTCGGCCTGCGTCTCGTTGACCAGGGCAACTACGTCACGCCGGGAGACGCCAACGGCCTCGTGGTGATCACGCAGCTTCAGCCGATCAGCGTGCTGTTCACGGTGCCCGAGGACAATCTGCAGGCGATCTCGAAACGCCTGCAGGCCGGCGCAACCCTTCCCGTCGCCGCGCTCGACCGCTCCGGCGCCAGCAAGCTCGCCGACGGCACGCTGACGACATTCGACAGCCAGATCGATCCGACCACCGGCACGATCAAGCTCCGCGCCCAGTTCGCCAACGACACGAGGACGCTCTATCCGAACCAGTTCGTCAACATCCGCCTGCTGCTCGACACCCACAAGGACGTGGTGACGATGTCGACGGCCGGCATCCAGCGCGGCGTGCCCGGCACCTTCGTCTATCTGCTCAAGGAGGACAGCACCGTCACCGTGCGCCCGGTCAAGCTCGGCGTGACGGAAGGCAACCGGGTCGAGGTGCTCTCGGGGCTGCAGCCCGGCGATCGCATCGTGATCGACGGCGCCGACAAGCTGCGCGAGGACGCCAAGGTCATCGTGCGCGCCGAGGCCGGCGGCACTGGCCCAGCCGCCGGCGCCGCTGCGCCGGATGGCGACAAGGCCGGCGGCGGCAGGAAAAGACAGAAGCAAGGCGACCAGAAGCAGGGCCAGTCCAAACCAGGCGAATCGAAGCAATGAACCCGTCGCGGCCATTTATCCTACGGCCGGTGGCAACGACGCTCCTGATGATCGCCATCATGCTGTCGGGCATGCTGGCGTTCCGCTTCCTCCCCGTCGCCGCACTTCCTGAAGTCGACTACCCGACCATCCAGGTGCAGACCTTCTATCCCGGCGCGAGCCCGGACGTGATGACGTCCTCGGTCACCGCGCCGCTGGAAGTGCAGTTCGGCCAGATGCCGAATCTGAACCAAATGAGCTCGGTCAGCTCGGCCGGCGCCTCCGTCATCACCCTGCAGTTCAGCCTGAGCATCTCGCTCGACATCGCCGAGCAGGAAGTGCAGGCCGCGATCAACGCCGCCGGCAATCTCCTGCCCTCCGACCTGCCGGCGCCGCCGATCTATGCCAAGGTCAACCCGGCGGACGCGCCGATCCTCACCCTCGGCCTGACCTCAACGACCATGCCGCTGACGCAGGTCGAGGAGTTCGTCGACGCGCGGCTCGCACAGAAGATCTCGCAGTTGCCCGGCGTCGGCCTCGTCAGCATCTCCGGCGGCCAGCGGCCCGCGGTGCGGATCCGCGCCGACATCCGCAAGCTCGCCGCCTACGGGCTGAACATCGACGATCTCCGCACCACGCTCGCCAACGCCAATGTCAACACGCCCAAGGGCAATTTCGACGGCGGCATGCGCGCCTACACCATCAACGCCAACGACCAGATCCGCAACGCCGCCGATTACAAGTCGCTGGTCGTCGCCTACAAGAACGGATCTCCAGTGCGGCTTTCCGATGTTGGCGACGTCGTCGACGGCGCGCAGAACGACAAGCTCGGCGCCTGGATGAACGAAACGCCGGCGATCATCCTCAACATCCAGCGCCAGCCCGGCGCCAACGTGATCTCGGTGGTCGAGGGCATCAAGACGCTGCTGCCGCAATTGCAGGCGACACTGCCCGCCGCGATCGACCTCGCGGTGCTGACCGACCGCACCGTCACCATCCGCGCCTCGGTGCGCGACGTCGAATATGAACTGTCGCTTGCGGTCATCCTGGTCGTGCTCGTGATCTTCGTGTTCCTGCGCTCGACCCGCGCGACGCTGATCCCGAGCCTTTCGGTGCCGCTGTCGCTGGTCGGCACGCTCGGCGCCATGTACCTGTTCGGCTTCAGCCTCAATAACCTCTCGCTGATG
>Ga0207707_10000775_pt1 | contig 31468 bp, 22 predicted proteins | sample KBSC83BmetaG_FD_184336 | JGI IMG/M metagenome (GOLD analysis project Ga0207707, IMG submission 184336) | Corn rhizosphere microbial communities from Kellogg Biological Station, Michigan, USA - KBS C8-3B metaG (SPAdes) (version 2) | ecosystem: Host-associated > Plants > Roots > Rhizosphere ... | reverse complement strand
GCGGCCGGCACTTCGTTCGTCGCCTTCGCTGCCGGGGCGGCCGTGCCGCTGCTGCCGTTTCTCGCCGGCGCCGGCGGGGTCCGCGCCATCCAGGCCGCGGTCGTCGTCACGCTCGCGGCTCTCTTCGGCGCCGGCCTGGTACTGTCCTTGTTCACCGGGCGCGACGCGCTGCGCAGCGGCGCGCGCATGGTGCTGATCGGCGCGGCCGCCGGCGCGGTCACCTACCTGCTCGGCCGCGCGCTCGGCGTCGCGATCGGATAAGCCGCGACCGCACATCCCTTGAAATCCGCCGCCCGGACCCCACGCTGGCAGCAGTGATGAGCTCCCGGTACAGTCCGGGACAACGCTACGGAGCAGGCTGACCCCATGAAACGCATCGTCTTCTTCCTCGCGACCAACCTGGCGGTGCTGCTGGTGCTGTCGATCGTGGCGCACCTGCTGGGGGTGGACACCTATCTGCAGGCTCACGGCGGCAGCTTCGGCGGCCTGCTCGTGTGGGCGGCGCTGTTCGGCTTCGGCGGCGCGTTCATCTCGCTGCTCTTGTCGAAGATGCAGGCCAAGATGTTCATGGGCGTGCGCGTCATCGGACAGTCCGCCGACCCGACCGAGCAGTGGCTGCTGTCGGTGGTCGAGCATCACGCCCGCAACGTCGGTGTCGGCATGCCGGAAGTGGGCATCTTCGAGTCGCCGGAACCGAACGCGTTCGCCACCGGCGCCAGCCGCAACTCGGCGCTCGTGGCGGTGAGCAGCGGGCTGTTACAGCGCATGAACCGACAGCAGATCGAGGCCGTGCTCGGCCACGAAATGACCCACGTCGCCAACGGCGACATGGTGACTCTCACCCTGATCCAGGGCGTGGTGAACACTTTCGTGCTGTTGCTGGCGCGCGTGGTCGGCAACATCATCGACCGCGCGGTGTTCCGCTCCGACGACGGCCGCGGCCTCGCGTCCTACCTGACCTTCTACGCGCTGCAGATCGCGTTCGGCCTGCTGGCGACACCGATCGTCATGTGGTTCTCGCGCTGGCGCGAATTCCGTGCCGATCGCGGCGGTGCGCAGCTGGCCGGCACCGGCAGCATGATCGCCGCGCTCGAGGAGCTGAAGCGGGTGCACGAGCCGCTGCCGGCCCGGCAGTTCGCCGCCTTCGGTATCGCCGACGGCAACGTGGCGAGCGGCCTGCGCAAGCTCTTCATGAGTCATCCGCCGCTCGATGAGCGCATCGCGGCGCTGCGCCAGCTCGGCAGCAATTGAGTCTGGCCGCGCCGGAGCTGCTCGCGGGGCTGCGCGAGATCCTCGGCGCGGACGGCGTGCTCACCGCGGACGCTGACTGCGCCCGCTACCTCACCGATCACCGCCGTCTCTACCAGGGCCGCGCGCGCGCCGTGCTGCGGCCGCGCACGGTGGCCGAGGTCGCGCGGCTGCTCGCGCTGTGCGACGCGCGGCGCGTCGGCGTGGTACCCCAGGGCGGCAACACCAGCTACTGCGGCGGCGCCACGCCGGATGAATCCGGCCGGCAGGTGGTGCTGTCGCTCGAGCGGCTCAACCGCATCCGTAGCGTCGATGCAGCCAATTACTCGCTGGTGGCGGAAGCCGGCTGCGTGCTGGCACAGGTGCAGCGCGCCGCCGCGGACGCGCAGCGCTTCTTCCCATTGAGCCTCGGCTCGGAAGGCAGCTGCCAGATCGGCGGCAACCTCTCGACCAACGCCGGCGGCACGGCGGTACTGCGCTACGGCATGATGCGCGAGCTGGTACTCGGGCTCGAAGTGGTGCTCGCCGACGGGCGCGTGCTCGAGTCGCTGTCGGAGCTGCGCAAGGACAACACCGGCTATGACATCAAGAGCCTGTTCCTCGGGGCCGAGGGCACGCTCGGCGTGATCACGGCCGCCAGCCTCAAGCTGTTCGCCGCGCCGCGCGCCCACGCCACCGCCCTGGCTGCGGTCCCGGACGTGCAGGCGGCCGTTACTTTGCTCGGCCGGCTGCGCGAGGCGAGCGGCGATGCGGTCAGCTCTTTCGAGCTCATGCCGCGCATCGCCATCGACTTGGCGGTGCGCCACCTCGAGGGTGTGAGCGATCCGCTGGCGCGGCCCTACCCCTGGTACGTGCTGTGCGAACTGTCATCGGCGCGCGCCGCGGCGCTCGACGGGGTGCTCGAGGAGGCCCTGGCCGCGGCGCTCGGCGCCGGCACGGTGCTCGATGCGGTGCTGGCCAGCAGCGAGCGCGAGCGCACCGCGCTCTGGTACCTGCGCGAGCACATCCCGGAGGCGCAGCGCCGCGAGGGGGTGGGCTTCAAACACGACATCTCAGTGCCGGTGGCGGCACTGCCGCAGTTCGTGGCGCGCGCCGGCGCGTGGCTGGAGGCCCACGTTCCCGACGGGCGCCTGGTGGCCTACGGCCACGTCGGCGACGGCAACCTGCATTTCAACGTCAGCGCGCTGCCCGACGCCGCGCGCGGCGAATTCCTGGCGCGTGCCGATGGCGTGCGCCGCGCCATCCACGACCTCGTGCACGAGTTCGGCGGCAGTGTCAGCGCCGAGCACGGCATCGGGCGCCTCAAGGTCGGCGAGCTGGAACGCTACGCCCCTCCTGTCGAACTCGAACTGATGCGGGCAGTGAAGCGCGCCTTCGACCCGCACGGCATCATGAATCCGGGTAAGGTGCTGCGCCAGGAATGAGGAGGGGTGGATGGGCTACCGAGTGACGCTGGGCGCGCTGCTGCTGGGCGCGGCCACGGCCTGCAGCCAGCACACCGGCCAGACGCCGGCGCCGGGTGCGGCGACGGCCACCACGGCGGCAGCGGCGGCGGCGGCACCGGCCGTCGCACCGCCCGGCGCCGGGCCGCGCATTGTCATGTCACCCGACTTCGTGCATATCGAATACCGCCTCTACGGGCACGGCGAGCCGGCGGTCCTGCTGGTGCACGGCTGGGCGTGCGATGCCGACTACTGGCAGGCGCAGATCGAGCCACTGGCGGCGCACTACACGGTGGTGGCCATGAACCTCGCCGGGCACGGCGCCTCGGGCAGCAACCGCAGCGACTGGTCGATCGCCAACTACGCGCGGGACGTGGCGGCGGTGGCGCACGACATCCCCAATCGCCAGCTGGTGCTGGTCGGGCACTCGATGGGCGGCGCGGTGGTGCTGGCCGCCAGCCCGCTGCTCGGTGAGCGCGTCATCGGCATCGTCGCCGTCGAGGCGCTGCGCACGGTCGGCCTGCCGCCGCTCAAGGCGCGCGACATCGAGCAGCGCGTCGCGCCGTTCCGCGCCGACTTCATCGGCGCTACGCGGCGCATGGTCACCAGCTCGCTGTTCCCGAAGGATGCCAACCACCTGCTGGTGCAGAAGGTCGCCTATGACATGTCGCTCGAGCCGGCGGCGGTCGCGGTGCCGAGCATGCAGGCACTGCTGGCGATGGACTTCGCGCCGCTCCTGCCCGCCATTCACGTACCGGTGTACGCCATCAACTCGGACCTGGCGCCCACCGACGCGGTGCGCATCCGGAAGGCGCTGCCGGACTTCACCCTCGACGTGCTCGGGCACAGCCACTTCCCCATGCTCGAGACCCCGGAGCGCTTCAACGTGCTGTTGCTGAAGGACGTGGGCGTGCTCGCGGCGCGCGCCGCTCACTGAGCCAGCTCGTCGGAGTCCGGCGCGATCGCGCCGCAGCGCACCTGCAGCCAGCCGAGCTCGAGTGCGATGCGCTGCGCGTCCATCTGTGCCCAGGCGGTGGCGAACGCCGCGTCGCCGCCCTGCTCCTTCAGCTGCAGCAGCAGCGCGTCGCGATCGGGCGCGAACGGCCAGTCGCGCCCGTGCAGGGTCAGCTCCAGCGTACGTCCGTCGGGAGTAATGAACTGTCCGTGGCCGCCGGCCTCGTACAGGTCGAGGGTCAGGAGCGGCTGCAGGTCGCGCCGGCGGCCGCTCGCCGACCAGGCCACGCGGCAGGCGTACAGGCGTGCTTCGCTGGGCTCGAAGCGGTTGAAGCCGATCACCTCCTGCTGCAGCTCGCCGTCTCTCTGGCGCAGCACCCGGCGGCGATACCAGTACAGGTCCTGGCTGATGACCAGCTGGTAGTCCAGATAGCGCGCGGCGCCGGCGCTGTAGTCGAGACAGTGGCGGCCGAACGTACCGCCGTGGAACTGGTCGCCGGCGCGGGTCAGCAGCAGCTCGCAGCCGCTCGAGCTGGCCAGATCCTTCCACGCCAGCTGCGTGAGCAGCGCCGGGCGATAGTTGAGGTGCGTCCAGCGCTGCGGCGCGATGAAGGTGAACAGGCGCACCCGCACGGCGTGCCCCGGGTCGCCGTGCGGCTCGAGCAGCATGAGCAGCTGGCGGCGCGGCACTGCCGGCTCGTCCTCGAGGAACTCCTCGAGGTACAGCACATGCGCGCCGAGCCACGGTACCGCCACCGGCGCCACCACGGTGCGCACGCGGCGCTCGCTCTGCAGCGGCCACAGCGCCGCGCCCCGCTCCAGGCTCATCACCACCTGTTCGCTGGAATCGCGCACGCCGGACCACAGGTGCTGCAGGGCGGCGACGTCGCCGCTGTCGGCGGCGCCCGCGGTCGCCAGCCACGCTGCCAGAAACGCCATCATGTGTGTTCGCGCCTGTGGCGCGCTGCGGGCTAGGCTTCCTTGCGCGCGCGCACCAGGCCCTCCTGGGCTGTGCTCGCCACCAGGCGCCCGTCGCGCGCGAACACGGCGGCGCGCGCAAAACCGCGTGCCCCGGAGGCGCTCGGGCTCTCCATGGCGTACAGCAGCCAGTCATCGACACGCAGCGGGCGGTGGAACCACATGGCGTGGTCGATGCTCGCCATGACCAGGCTCGGATTGAGGAACGACGTGCCGTGCGGCAGGGTTGCCGTGTCGAGCAGGAAGAAATCCGAGACGTAGGCGAGCAGGCGCCGGTGCAGCATCTCGTCGTCCGGCAGCGCGCCCACGGCGCGGAACCAGATCTCGCGCGCCGGCCGCTCGCGCCGCGGCCGCAGCAAGTCGAGCGGCTGCACGGCGCGGAACTCGAACGGGCGCGGCTGTTCGAGGAAGCGGCGCACGCGCTCGGGCACGCGCGCCAGCAGCTGCGGCGGCGGCCGGCCACCCTGGTCCGGCAGACTCTCGGGGGCCGGCACCTGCGGCATCGGCACCTGGTGGTCGAAGCCCTCTTCCGCCACCTGAAACGAGGCGGTCATGTTGAAGATCTGCTGGCCGTGCTGGATGGCCACGACGCGACGGTTGGCGAAGCTGTGGCCGTCGAGGCTGCGGTCGACCTCGTAGACGATCGGGGCGTTGCAGTCGCCGCGCCGCAGAAAGTAGGCGTGCAGGGAGTGCACGATGCGCTCCTCGACCGTGGCCGCCGCCGCCGACAGTGCCTGGCCGAGCACCTGCCCGCCGAACACCTGGGGCGGGCCGAGGTCGCGGCTCGCGCCGCGAAACAGGTTGACCTCGATCTGCTCGAGCTCGAGCAGCTGCAGCAGGTCGGCGAGGCGCTGGTCCATGGCCGGGCGCTTCAGGTCAGCCTGAAGACCCCGTGCATCAGGGCGTTGTGGCCGGGGAAGGTGCACAGGTACTTGTACTCGGCGCCCTTCTTCAGGCTCGACGCCGGGAAGGTGACGCTGTCACTCTCGCCGCCGCCGACGATCTTGGTGTGCGCCAGCACGCGCTTGTCGCCGGCCGCCACGTAGTTGCTCGCCAGCCCGGCGCTCATGCCGGCGTTGGCCACCGCCGCGAAGTCGGCAGCGTTCACCAGCACCCAGTTGTGGCCCATGGCCTCCTTGGGCAGTTTGCCGGCGTGATGCAGGGTGACGGTGATCTCCTTGCAGGTGCCGGGTGCGGACAGTTCCTGCCTGTCGTACTGCATCTGATCGTTGCCCGAGATTTCGAGCTTGCACGGGTCGGCGTGCGCGTACTGCGGCAGGGCAAAGGCGCCGAGCAACGTGGCGGCGGCGAACAGGTGGCGCATGCGTGTCATCAAAGACTCCTTGCTGAGGGATACGTCAGTCCGGCACTCCCAGACGCTGGTGCATCACGGGACTCGTGGTCGTGTACTGCAGGAACTGCTTCTTCTGCGGGTACAGATGGTGCTGGATGGCGAAGGCGGCGAGTGCCGCCTCGTGAAAGCCCGACAGGATCAGCTTCTTCTTGCCCGGGTAGGCATTGATGTCGCCGACCGCGAACACGCCCGGCAGGCTGGTCTGGAACTTCTCGGGATCGACCCGGAGCGCCTTCTTCTCCAGCGCCAGGCCCCAGTCGGCGATCGGCCCGAGCTTGGGATGCAGGCCGAAGAACACCAGGACCTGCTCGGCAGGCAGCTCCTCGATGCGTCCGTCGGGGAAGCGGACGCTGACGCCGCGCAGCGCGCCGCTCTCGACCAGCAGGCCGTGCGGCAGCGCCTCGAGGCAGCGCATGCGCCCGGCGCCCACGTGTTCACGCATGCGCGCCACCGAAGCGGGCGCGGCACGGAATTCGCGCCGGCGGTGCACCAGCGTCAGGCTGGCGGCACGCGGCAGCAGCTCGAGCGTCCAGTCGAGCGCGGAGTCACCGCCGCCGAACACCACCAGGTGCCGGCCGCCGAGCTCGGCGGCGTTGCGCACCCGATACTGGATGACGCCACCTTCGAATGCCTCCGCCCCGGGGACGCCGAGGCGCCGCGGCTGGAACGAGCCGAGGCCGGCGGCGATCACCACCGCACCGGCATCGAAGCTGACGCCGCCGGCGGTGGCGAGGTGGAAGCGCCCGTCGCGCGGGGTGAACTCCACCACCTCATGACCCAGATGCAGCTGCGGCTTGAACGGCTTGATCTGCTGCAGCAGCCGGTCGACCAGCTCCTGCGCCCCGCACACCGGCAGGGCCGGGATGTCGTAGATCGGCTTGTCCGGATACAGCTCGGCGCACTGTCCGCCCGGGTGGCGCAGCGAGTCGACCACGTGGGCGCCGATGCCCAGCAGTCCCAGCTCGAACACCTGGAACAGCCCGCAGGGCCCGGCACCGACGATGACGACTTCCGCGACAATGGGGGCCGCGCGGGCGGCGCTGGATGCGATCTCGCTCAAGGCAGTGGCTTAGGACACACAGGTTGCGACACCCGCATTGTAGAGGTTCGGGGGAAGGTGCGTGCAAGTTGCGCCCCGCCGTATAGTAGGCGTGCCGCCGCGTGACACAGGCCCCCGCATGATCAAGCTCAACATCAACGGCCGGGACACCCAGCTCGACGTCGATCCCGACATGCCGCTGCTGTGGCTGCTGCGCGATACCCTGGCGCTGACCGGCACCAAGTTCGGCTGCGGCATGGCGCTGTGCGGAGCCTGCACCGTGCACCTCGACGGCCAGCCGGTCCGCGCCTGCGTCACGCCGGTGAGCGCCATCGGGGCGCGGCGCGTGACGACCATCGAGGGCCTGTCGTCCGACAGCAGCCACCCGGTGCAGCGCGCCTGGATCGAGCTCGACGTGCCGCAGTGCGGCTACTGCCAGTCGGGCCAGATCATGTCGGCGGCGGCACTGCTGGCGCAGAAGCCGCAGCCCACCGACGCCGATATCGATACGGCCATGGCGGGCAACATCTGCCGCTGCGGGACCTACCAGCGCATCCGCGCCGCCATCCACCGCGCCGCGGCGCTCAAGTCCGGCGCCTGATCGACGCCACGGGGAAAGGAACTGTCTTGACGTCCAACGCAGAACTGCACCAGCGCCGCCAGCGCGCCGTCCCGCGCGGCGTGACCAACTCGCTCGCCGTATACGCCGAGCGCGCCGCCAACGCCGAGATCTGGGACGTGGAGGGGCGCCGGTACATCGACTTCGCGAGCGGCATCTCGGTGCTCAACACCGGACACGTGCACCCCAAGGTGCGCGCGGCGATCGCGCAACAGCTGGACAAGCTCACCCACACCTGCTTCCAGGTGACGCCCTACGAGAGCTACGTGGCACTCGCCGAGAGCCTGAACGCGCTCGCCCCCGGCGCCACGCCCAAGAAGACCATCTTCCTCACCACCGGCGCGGAAGCGGTGGAGAACGCGCTCAAGATCGCGCGCTTCCACACCAAGCGCTCGGGCGTCATCGCCTTCTCGGGCGGCTTCCACGGCCGCACTCTGGCCTGCATCAGCCTCACCGGCAAGGTGCAGCCCTACAAGACAGGCTTCGGCCCGATGCTGCCGGAGATCTATCACCTGCCCTTCCCCATGCCCTACCACGGCATCACGGTGGAGGACTCGCTGCACTCGCTCGAGCAGCTGTTCAAGGCCGACGTCGACCCGCAGCGCGTGGCGGCGATCATCATCGAGCCGGTACTCGGCGAGGGCGGGTTCTACGCCGCGCCGGCGGAGCTGCTGCGCCGGCTGCGCGGCGTGTGCGACAGCCACGGCATCGTACTGATCGCCGACGAAATCCAGTCCGGTTTCGGCCGCACCGGGCGCATGTTCGCCATCGAGCACGCCGGCATCGAGCCGGACCTCATCACCGTCGCCAAGAGCGTCGCCGGCGGCGTGCCGCTGTCGGCGGTGATCGGCAAGGCCGACATCATGGACGCGCCGGGACCGGGCGGACTTGGCGGCACCTTCGCCGGTTCGCCGCTCGGCTGCGCCGCGGGGCTGGCGGTGCTCGAGGTGATGCGCGAGGAGCAGCTGCTGCAGCGCGCCCAGGAAATCGGCCGCTTCATGAGCTCGCGGCTGAAGGGACTGCAGGTGCGCTTCCCGTGCGTCGGCGAGGTGCGCCACCTCGGCGCCATGGTGGCGCTCGAGCTGGTCAGGAACGGGCGCGCCGACGCCCCGGACGCGGAGCTCACCAAGTCACTGGTGCAGGCGGCCGGCCGCGCCGGGCTCGTGATCCTCTCCTGCGGCGTCTATTCCAACGTGATCCGCTTCCTCGCCCCGCTCACCATCAGCGACGCGCTGCTCAAGGAGGGCTGCAACCTGTTCGAGCAGGCGCTGGAGGAAGTCGCCGGCAGCGGCGCGCGCGCCAAGGCGGTCTAACCGCCCCGGGAGGTGCGGGTACGCTCAGGCGCGCCCGGCGTTGGCGTCCGTCGGGGTGTGGAAGTACTCGCTCTCGGAGGCGAGCTGCTCGATCAGGCGCTTGAGCTCGGCCATGCGGCCCTGGGCGGTGCTGATCGGCATGCAGTCCTGGCAGCGCGGGTCGCCGCAGGGCTGACGCGAGTACAGCCAGTACTGAATTGCCCCGGCCAGCAGCCCGTCGGCAATGTCCCACAAGTCCGCGTCCTTGTCCTTGTCCGCGATCTTGTTCCCCAGATCGACGGCCTTGGAAAACGCCGCATCGAACGTATCAGCAAGCTCGGTCATGCTGTCCGCCGCCCTTCATCTATGGCCGCTAGTATAGGGCAAGACCGCGGCCGACCGACCCCTGCCCCTGCCGGGTCGGACCGCGCCCCCGGCCCCTTGCAGCGCTGCGGCGGAGGCGTTCGCGCAGTCGGTCACGTCCCGCATCGCCGATCTGCGAAACCGGCCACGGAAGACGGCGGTGCGCGGCGCGCATCATGCGGGAGGCAAAGACCATGGTTAAGGATGGGACCGGGACCGCGACGCTGGGTCCTCAGCCGGTCGCGGCTTATGTCGCATATGTAACCCATGACCGAGACGATCCAGGGCCCGAATCCGTCGCCGCCGCCGCGCCGCCGCCCGCGGCTGCCGCGCCTGGGGATCGGCTGGCGCCTGACGCTCGGCCTGGCGGCGGTAGCCGCCGTGCTGATCATCGGCGAGGAACTCGCCGCCCGGACCACGCGCGCGGCGCTCGATGCCGTGCGCAGCATGCAGCACGAGCACGAGCCGCTCGCCAACAGCGCCAACGCCGTGCTCGGCATGCTGCTCGCCTATGACCGTGCGGTGGGCGAGTTCGTGCAGGCGCGCAGTGGCGCGGACTTCAGCCGCATCACCGATGCCGGCGAGGCGCTCGAGCGAGCCGTCGGCAGCTACTTCGACAACGCCCCCGCGCAAGTGGTCGCCGCGGCCGCCGGGCTGCGCGCCCAGCTGACCCGACACATCGCCAATTCCGGTCAGCTCGCCAGCCGCGCGGCGCAGCGCGCGCAGTGGAGCGATGCGCGCCAGGCGGCGCTCAACCGGGTGTACCAGCGCATCGTGTCCGCCGGTGGCTCGGGCCTGGCCATCAACGGCACCCAGGTGGTGGCGACCCGGTCGCTCGCCGAACTCGAGTCGGCCATCAACGCGGTGCGCGGCAACGTCGCGACTGCACGCGTGATCGCGCGGCGCCAGCGTGACTTCATGGCGCTGCTCGACGCACACCAGTCGGAATTCCTCGCCTCCCCCGGCGCCGCCTGGCTGAGCCTGGTGCGGCAGGACTTCCAGGATGCCGTGCAGCTGCGCGTGCAGACCGAGCGCTACGACGCGCAGAGCGCCGCCGAGTGGCACGCCCTGGTCGAGGACAGCGCCGCCCTGGTCGTGGGTGTGCAGGAGCAGCTGCAGAAGCCGGCGGGCGCCGGGCTGGAGCGGGCCGCACAGCACGCCGCCAGCGCCGCCGAGGCGGCCGAGCACACGCTGCGCAACACCGCCGTCGAGGTGCTCGGCCTGCTGCTCCTGGTATCGGTGCTGCTGGTCGTGAGCATCAGCCTGCCGGTGCGGCGCCTGACCGCCGCGACGCGGCTCCTGGCCGGCGGCGACCGCAGTGCGCGCGCGCCGCGCGGCGGCTCGGCCGAGATCGACGAGCTGGCCGAGTCCTTCAATACCATGGCCGCGCGCATCGCCACCGTGGAAGCGGAACTGCGCGCCCACCAGACGGAGCTCGAGCAGCACGTCGCCCAGCGCACGCGCCAGCTGCACTACCTGGCGCACCACGACCCGCTCACGCAGCTACCCAACCGCCGCAAGCTGGCGGCGCGCCTGGAGAGCGCCCTGGCGCGCGCCGGGCGTGAGCAGCGGGTGGCGCTGCTGTTCGTCGATGTCGACAACTTCAAGTCGATCAACGACACCCTCGGGCACAGCTTCGGCGACCGCGTATTGCAGCACATCGCCGAGCGGCTGCGCGCCGCCGCCGGCGCACACGGACTGCTGGCGCGTCTCGGTGGCGACGAGTTCACGCTGCTGATCGAGAACGTGCAGTCGACCGAGCAGGTCGAGGCGCACGCCGCGCAGGTGGTGGAGACTCTGCAGCAGCCGCTGATTGTCGATGGCCGCGTGCTCACCACCAGCGCCAGCGTCGGCGCCAGCCTCTATCCCGACCACGCCGCCGACGCCGAAGGGCTGCTGCGCGCCGCCGACGTGGCGCTGTTCCGCGCCAAGGAGCTGGGCCGCAACCGCTTTACGCTCTACAGCACGCCGCTCTACGACGCCGCCGCGCAGCGCTTCCGCCTGGAACAGTCGCTGCGCCGCGCCGTGGAGGGCGGTGAGCTGATGCTGATGTACCAGCCGCAGCTGTCGCTGCACACGTTCGAGGCGACCCACATGGAGGCGCTGCTGCGCTGGCGCAAACCCGATGGCCGCATCGCCACGGCACAGGAGTTCGTGCACGTCGCCGAGAAGACCGGCCTGATCCACGAGCTGACCGACTGGATCCTGCACACCGCGGCGCAGGCCGCCGCGGCCTGGCGCGCGCAGGGCTGGCCGCGCGCCAGCGTCGCGATCAATGTCTCGCCGCCGCAGTTCTTCGAGAGCGATTTCGTCGAGCACGTGGCGCGGACGCTCGAGATCACGCGCCTGCCGCCGAGCGCCCTCGAGCTGGAGATCACCGAAACGGTGTTCCAGACCGGGCCGGCCATCATCGAGTCGCTGCGGCGCCTGCGCGCCCTCGGCGTGGCCATCGCGCTCGATGACTTCGGCATCGGCTACTCCTCGCTCACCTCGCTCGAGCAGCTGCCGATCACGCGCGTCAAGCTCGACCGTCTGCTGATCGCCGGCGTGGACAGCAACCCGCGCTCGGCGGCCATCGTGCGCTCCATCGTCGCGCTGTGTCACGGCCTGGGACTGCAGGTGGTGGCCGAGGGCGTCGAGCGCGCCACGCAGCTCGAGTTCCTGTCGCACTGCGGTCCGATCGGGGTGCAGGGCTTTCTGCTCGCGCAGCCGGTCGAGGCGGCCGCCGCCGCCGCCGAGGCGCAGACGGCCGCGGTCCGCGCCCGCGAGGCGCTCGAGGCCGCGCAGCGCCTGCCCCGCGACAGCGGCGAGGCGCTGGTGTTTGCCACCGGGCCGCGCCGCCGCCTGACCTGACACGCGGCGCAAGCGTGTGCTGGGCGCCACGGCGCGCCGCAGGCTCGCCGCACACCAACATAGCGGTGTCCCGTACGCGACGGCGGCTGACTTGCTAGACTTTGGGCCGTGCTGCTAACGGACCAGAACATCTACCACTTCCGCGAGGGCACGTTCTTCCGGGCATACGAGAAGCTGGGAGCGCACCCGCAGGCCGCAGCCGGTGCCCGCGGCGGCGCCGGCACGCACTTCGCGGTCTGGGCGCCGAACGCCACCGCGGTCTCGGTGATCGGCGACTTCAACGGCTGGCAGCGCGGCCGCAACGCACTCGCGCCGCGCGGCGATTCCTCGGGCATCTGGGAAGGCACACTGCCCGGCGTCGGCCGCGGCGCGCTCTACAAGTACCACGTGGTCTCCCGCCAGGCCGGCTTTGCGGTCGACAAGGCCGACCCGTACGCGTTCCGCGCCGAGGTGTCGCCGCGTACCGGATCGGTGGTCTGGGACCTGGACTACGACTGGCACGACAGCGAGTGGATGGCGCAGCGCGCACGCGTCAACTCCCTGACCGCGCCCTGGTCGATCTACGAGCTGCACCTCGGCTCGTGGCGACGCAGTCCCGAAGGGCATGACCGGCTGGGTTACCGCGAGCTGGCGCACGCCGTCGCCGACTACCTGACCGACATGGGGTTCACGCACGTGGAGCTGATGCCGGTGATGGAGCATCCGTTCTACGGCTCGTGGGGCTACCAGGTGACCGGCTACTTCGCGCCCACCTCACGCTACGGCACGCCGCAGGACTTCATGTACTTCGTGGATCACCTGCACCAGCGTGGCATCGGCGTGATCCTCGACTGGGTGCCGTCGCACTTCCCGACCGACGAGCACGGCCTGGCACGCTTCGATGGCACCCACCTGTACGAGCACGCCGATCCGCGCCAGGGCTTTCACCCGGAGTGGAGCAGCTCGATCTTCAACTACGGCCGCGCCGAGGTGCGCAATTTCCTCGCCAGCAGCGCGCTGTTCTGGCTCGACCGCTACCACATCGACGCGCTGCGCGTGGACGCGGTGGCCTCGATGCTGTACCTCGACTACGGGCGGCGCGCGGGCGAGTGGATCCCCAACCGCTTCGGCGGGCACGAGAATCTGGAGGCGGTCGAGTTCGTCAAGCAGCTCAACCTGGCCGTGTACCGCGACCACGCCGATACCCAGACCATCGCCGAGGAGTCGACCGCCTGGCCGATGGTGTCGCGCCCCACCTACCTCGGCGGCCTGGGCTTCGGGCTGAAGTGGAACATGGGCTGGATGCACGACACGCTCAAGTACTTCCAGCTCGACCCGGTGCATCGCAAATATCACCACAGCCGCCTCACCTTCAGCCTGTGGTACGCCTTCACCGAGAACTTCGTGCTGCCGCTCTCGCACGACGAGGTGGTACACGGCAAGGGCTCGCTCATCGGCCGCATGCCGGGCGACGAATGGCGGCAGTTCGCGGGCCTGCGCCTGCTGTTCGGCTATATGTGGACGCACCCGGGCAAGAAGCTGCTGTTCATGGGCGGCGAGTTCGGGCAGCGCCGCGAATGGCAGCACGACGAGAGCCTGGAGTGGCACGTGCTCGCCTACCCGCTGCACGCCGGCGTGCAGCGCTGGGTGCGCGATCTGAACCACCTGTACCGCAGCACCCCGGCGCTGCACCAGCTCGACTTCAGCGAAGCCGGCTTTCAGTGGGTCGACTGCGACGACGCCGACCTGAGCGTCATCTCCTACCTGCGCAAGAGCGCCGCGGGCGACCCGGTGCTGGTGGTATGCAACTTCACGCCGGTACCGCGCGAGCGTTACCGCCTCGGCGTGCCGCGCGGCGGCCGCTGGCGCGAACGCCTCAACAGCGACGCGGCCGACTACGGCGGCAGCGGCCAGGGCAACCTCGGCGGCCTCGAGGCGCTCGCCAGCGCGGCGCACGGCCACCCCCACTCGCTCGAGGTGCGCCTGCCGCCGCTCGCGGTGGTGGTGCTGACGCCGGACTAGGCGCGAGGCGGCATGGGCGCACGACGCAAGCAGGCCGCCGGCGGCGATCCACTGTGGTTCAAGGATGCCGTCATCTACGAAGTGCACGTGCGTGCCTTCTTCGACGGCAATGGCGACGGCTGCGGCGACTTCGCGGGCCTCGCGCAGAAGCTCGAGTACATCCAGGACCTCGGCGTCAACACTATCTGGCTGCTGCCCTTCTACCCCTCGCCGGGGCGCGACGATGGCTACGACATCGCCGACTACCACAACATCCACCCGCAGTACGGCACGCGCGCCGAGTTCCGCGCCTTCGTGCGCGAGGCGCACCGCCGCAACCTGCGCGTGATCACCGAGCTGGTGCTCAATCACACCTCGGACGCGCACCCGTGGTTCCAGGCTGCACGGCGTGCCGCGCCCGACTCGCTCAAGCGCGGCTACTACGTGTGGAGCGACACGCCGGACAAGTACGCCGGCACGCGCATCATCTTTCGCGATACCGAGAACTCCAACTGGGCCTGGGACACCCTCGCCAAGGCCTACTACTGGCATCGTTTCTTCAGCCACCAGCCGGACCTCAACTTCGACAATCCGCACGTCCTGCGCGCGCTGCTGCGCGTCATGAGGTTTTGGCTGCAGATGGGCGTCGATGGCTTCCGGCTGGATGCCATCCCCTACCTGGTGGAGCGCGAGGGCACCAGCAACGAGAACCTGCGCGAGACGCACGAGATCATCCGCACCATCCGCCGCACCATCAGCGAGCGTTACCCGGACCGCATGCTGCTGGCCGAGGCCAACCAGTGGCCCGAGGACGTGCGCGACTACTTCGGTGACGGGCGCGATGAGTGCCAGATGGCCTATCACTTCCCGCTCATGCCGCGCATGTACATGGCCATCGCGCAGGAGGACCGCCATCCGATCGTCGAGATCATGGAGCAGACGCCGGACATCCCCGATACCTGCCAGTGGGCGATCTTCCTGCGCAACCACGACGAGCTGACGCTCGAGATGGTCACCAGCCGCGAGCGCGACTACATGTACCAGGCCTACGCCGCCGACGGGCGTGCGCGCCTCAACCTCGGCATCCGCCGTCGCCTCGCCCCGCTCCTCGACAACGACCTCGAACGCATCAAACTGATGAACAGTCTGCTGCTGTCGATGCCGGGTGCGCCGATCATCTACTACGGCGACGAAATCGGCATGGGCGACAACTTCTTCCTCGGCGATCGCAACGGCCTGCGCACGCCGATGCAGTGGAGCCCGGACCGCAATGCCGGCTTCTCCCGCGCTGACCCGCAGCAGCTGTACCTGCCGCCGATCATGGATCCGGTGTACGGCTACCAGGCGGTGAACGTCGAGTCACAGGCGCGCGACCGCTCCTCGCTCCTCAACTGGATGAAGCGCCTGTTGCTGGTGCGCCGCGGCTCGCAGGCCTTCGGCCGCGGCACGCTGCGCTTCATCCGGCCGGGCAACCGCCGCGTGCTGGTGTACCTGCGCGAGTACCAGGACGACACCATCCTGTGCGTCGCCAACCTGTCGCGCTCGGCGCAGCCGGTGGAGCTGGACCTCGCCGCCCACAAGGGCGCGGTGCCGATCGAGCTGCTCGGGCGCACGCCGTTCCCGCCGATCGGCGAGCTGCCGTACCTCCTCACCCTGCCCGGTTATGCCTTCTACTGGTTTCGCCTCAGCCGCGAGGCGGAGGCTCCGCGCTGGCACGATGAGCGCGCGGCGCGCGAGGACCTGCCGGTGCTGGTGCTGGTCGACGGCTGGCACAGCTTCTTCCCCGAGCGCGTGGCGCCGTGGCGCCAGACGGCGGCTGCGGCGCTGCGCGCGCAGCTCGAGGGCCGCGTGGTGCCGGCCTTCATCGCCAGCCAGCGCTGGGCGGCAGCCACGCTGGTGGTGCCGTCGGCCGAGCCGGCCGCGCTTGGCGCCGGCAGCGCCGGCGCGCAGCTGGTCGACGCCGTAGCCCCGCCCGAGCTGTCGCGCTGGCTGACGGCGATCTTCGAGATCAGGAGCGGCACCCAGGCCGGGCAGTACTTCGTGCCGCTGGCGACCGCCTTCGAGGACACCGACGAGGCGCGCTGGCGGCACCTGCAGCCGGCGGCGCTGGCGCGCGTGCGCCAGCACGCCGCGGTCGGCGTGCTGGCGGATGCCGCCGCCGACGAGGAGTTCTGCCGCGCGCTGGTCGAGGTCATCGGCGAGTCGCGCACGCTGCCGGCGGCGCACGGCAGCCTGCACTGCTGTCCCACGCAGGCGTTCGCGGACCTGCACCCGGGGAGTGTGCTGCGCGAGCAGCCCGTGAGCCTGGTCGGCACGCAGGGTGGTAACACGACGGCGCGCATCGGCGATGCATTCCTGCTCAAGGTCTGTCGCCGGCTGCACGCGGGCATCAATCCCGGCGTGGAGATCGGCCGCTACCTCACCGAGGTGGCGCATTTTCCCAATGCCGTGCCGCTGGCCGGCTACGTCGAGTACCGCCGCACCGACGGTGCGATCTGCACGCTGGCACTGCTGCAGGCCTACATCGGCAACCAGGGCGACGGCTGGGACTACACCGTCAACCACCTGGTGCGCTTCCTTGGCGACCTGACCCGCGCGCCGCTGCCCGCGGATGCCCATGGCCTGTACCTGGCGCTGGTCAGGACGCTCGCCACGCGCACCGCGCAGCTGCACGCCGCGCTCGCCGCCAACGGCGAGCCGGACTTCGTGCCCGAGCCGGTCAGCGCCCAGGACCTGCGCGATTGGGCGCAGGAGGGGCGCGCGGCCATCGCCACGGCGCTGGACCTGGTGGCGGAGCGCACCGCGGCGCTGCCGGCCGCCGATGCTGCCGCCCTGCTGGCGCAACGCAGCAGGCTGCTGCGCCGCGCTCCCTCGGTTGCCGCCGGCGAGCGTGGCTGGAAGTTCCGCTGCCACGGCGACTATCACCTGCGGCGCGTGCTGCTGAAGCGCAACGACTTCATCATCACCGACTTCGAGGGCTCCTCCGAACAGAGCGTCGCGCAGCGGCGACGCAAGCGCTCGCCACTGCGTGACCTGGCGCGCATGCTGCGCTCGTTTGCATACGCACGCTGGATGGCGTTACAACAGTGGTCGCTCAACTCGCGCGACCAGCTGGAGCGCTGGGAGCCGCAGCTCGATGACTGGGAGCGGCAGACGCGCGCGATGTTCGTGTCGACCTACGACGCGGTCGCGCAGACGGCCGGCAGCTTCGCGGTGCCGGCCCTCGACAGCCCGTTGCTGCGCGAGTTCGAACTGGAGGCGGCGTGCACCGATTTGCGGCGCGCGCTGCTCGAGCGCCCCGAATGGGCGGCGCTGGTGCTGAAGAGCGTGCGTGCGCTCGCCGGCTGACGACGCGCGCAGCGCGCCGGGAGTGTGCACGGAGGAGCAGATAGGACATGGAGTCGAGGGTCCGGCGCCGGCATCGCATGCCGTTTGGAGCGGAGCTCACCGCCACGGGCGAAGTGCGCTTCCGCCTGTGGGCGCCGGCCGCGCGGCGCGTCGAGGTGCTGCTGGCGGACGAGCCGGTGCAGGCGCAGCGCATGGAGGCACAGCCGGGCGGCTGGTTCGCCCTGACCACGAGCGCGGCACGCACGGGCAGCCTGTACCGCTTCCGCATCGACGGCCAGCACGAGGTGGCCGATCCGGCCTCGCGCTGGAACCCGCACGGCGTACACGGGGCGAGCGCCGTGCTCGACCCGGCTGCCTACCCCTGGGACGACGCGGGCTGGCAGGCGCCACCCTGGCACAGCGCGGTGATCTACGAGCTGCACGTCGGCACCTTCAGCGCCGCGGGCACGTACGCCGGCGTCATCGCGCACCTGCCGCATCTGGTGCGCTTGGGCGTGACCGCCATCGAGCTGATGCCACTCGCCGCCTTCCCCGGGCAGCGCGGCTGGGGCTACGACGGGGTGCTGCCGTACGCCCCGCATGCCCCGTATGGCACGCCCGCCGAGCTCAAAGCGCTGGTCGCGGCAGCACACCGCCACGGGCTCGCGGTGCTGATCGACGTCGTCTACAACCATTTCGGTCCGGAGGGCAATTACCTGCATCTGTACGCGCCGCAGTTCTTCAATGCGGCACGCACCACGCCGTGGGGCGCGGCCATCAACTTCGACGGCTCGGACAGTCGCCCGGTGCGCGACTTCTTCATTCACAACGCGCTCTACTGGCTCGAGGAGTACCACTGCGACGGGCTGCGGCTCGATGCCGTGCACGCCATCCACGACGACAGCGAGCCGCACATCGTCAACGAGATCGCGCAGGCGGCGCGCTCAGGCCCGGGACGCGAGCGCAGGCTCTACCTCACCATCGAAAACTTCGACAACGCAGCGCGGTTCCTCGGCGCGCCGGGGGGGCCGACGACCTGCGACGCACAGTGGAACGACGACCTGCACCACTGCCTGCACGTGCTGCTCACCGGCGAGGGCCAGAACTACTACGCCGACTACGTAACGCAGCCGGCGCAGCTGCTGTGCCGCGCGCTGGCGCAGGGCTTCGCCTACCAGGGCGAGGTCTCGGCCTGCACCGGCGGCCCGCGCGGGCAGCCGAGCGCGCACCTGCCGCCGACGGCGTTCGTGAACTTTCTGCAGAACCACGACCAGGTCGGCAACCGCGCCCAGGGCGAGCGGCTCACCAGCCTGGTACACGAGGAGGCGCCGCTGCGCGCGGTGAGCACGCTGCTGCTGCTGACGCCCGGTCCGCCGCTTATCTTCATGGGTGAGGAGTGGGCCGCGAGCGAGCCGTTCCCGTGGTTCTGCGACTTCGAGCCGCAGCTGGCGCGCGCGGTGAGCGGCCACCGCCAGCGCGAATTCCCCGGCTCCCCCGACCCGACCGCCCCCGCGACCTGCGAGAGCGCGCGCCTCGACTGGAACGCGCTGGCGCACGCGCCCCAGACGCGCATGCTGAGCCACTACCGGCGCCTGCTGGCCGTCCGGCGGCGCGACATCGTGCCGCTCATCCCGCTGCTGCGCGCCGGGTGCTGCCTGCGCGCCGGGGACGGTGACGGCGTGCTGGCGGTCGACTGGGCGGGCGGCGGCCAGGTGCTGCACCTGATCGCCAACCTGAGCGCGCAGGCTGCACCGCTGCCCCAGCCGCCGGCCGGCCGGCTGATCTTCGCCACGCACGCCGACGTGCGCGCGGCGGCGGCGCGCAACGAGCTCGCGCCGTGGAGCGTGCTGTGGCTGCTGGAGCACGGCGATGCCGGCAGCTGAGACGCCGCGTGCGGTCGCCGGGGCGCGCGAGGCGCAGATCCCGCGCGCCACCTATCGGGTGCAGCTCAATGCCGGCTTCACCTTCGCCGACGCCAGGGCGCTCGTGCCCTACCTCGCGGCGCTCGGTATCAGCCACCTGTACTGCTCGCCCTACTTTCGCGCGCGCGCCGGCAGCACGCACGGCTACGACGTGGTCGACCACAATGCCTTCAACCCGGAGATCGGCAGCGCCGCGGACTTCGAGCTCCTGGTGGCCACGCTGCGCGCCCACGGCATGGGACACATCGTCGACCTGGTGCCGAACCACGTCGGCATCCTCGGCGGCGAGAACGCCCGCTGGATGGACGTAATCGAGAACGGCGAGGCCTCCGTGTACGCCGGCTTCTTCGATATCGACTGGGCGCCGGCCAACCCCGACCGCGCGCACAAGGTGCTGGTGCCCGTGCTGGCCGATCCATACGGCACGGTGCTCGAGCGCGGCGAGCTGGAGCTGCGCTTCGAGCCCGGCAGCGGCTCGTTCGCGGTGTTCTACCACGAGCATCGCCTGCCGCTCGATCCGCGCAGCTACCCGCGCATCCTCGATCGCGTCGCGGCGCTGGTCGGCAACACCGAGCTCGAGAACATCCGTCGGCTGTTCGCCGCGCTGCCGGACCGCCACACCGCCACCCCCGAGCAGGTGGCCGAGCGCCACCGTGACAAGGAACAGCACAAGCAGCGCCTGGCGCAGCTCGCCGCCGCCAGCCCGGCCGTCGGAGCGGCGCTCGATGCGGCGGTGCGCAGCTTCACCGGCACGGCCGCGGAACCGGCCAGTTTCGATGCCCTGCACGAGCTGCTCGAGCTGCAGGCCTTCCACCTGACCTACTGGCGCGTCGCCGCCGACGACATCAACTATCGCCGCTTCTTCGACGTCAATGATCTCGCGGCGCTGCGGGTCGAGAACGAGGCGGTATTCGAGTTCACGCACCGGCTGGTGCTCGAGCTGGTCGCCGCCGGCAAGATCGACGGCCTGCGCATCGATCACGCCGACGGGCTGTACGACCCGGCCAGCTATTTCCAGCGCCTGCAGGCGCGCGTCGGGGCGGTTACCGCCAACCTGGCGCCGCGGCCGATCTATCTGGTGGTGGAGAAGATCACCGCCTCCTTCGAGCACCTGCCGCCGGACTGGGCGGTGCACGGCGAGACCGGCTACCACTTCGCCAACGTCGTCAACCGCATGCTGGTCGACTCCGCCACCCGCACCCGCATGGACCGCGTCTACCACGGCGTGCTCGGTGAGCCGCTGAGCTGGCCGGACGTGGCTTACGAGTGTCAGCGCCTGGTGCTGCGTCGCTCGCTGGCCTCCGAACTCAACGTCGCGGCCAATCAGCTGGCGCGTATCGCGCGCGGCGATCGCAGCACGCGTGATTTCACCTTCAACAGCCTGCGCGACGCGCTCGCCGAGGTCATCGCCTCCTTCCCGGTGTATCGCACCTACGTTGCCGGCACCGTCGCCGAGAGCGATCGGCGCTACGTCGAATGGGCGATCACGGCGGCACGGCGGCGGCGCGCTGCCACCGAGGCCTCGGTGTTCGACTTCGTGCGCGCCGCGCTGCTGCTCGAGCTGCCGGCGCCGACGGAGGTGCATCTGCGCCGCCTGCGCGCCTTCGCCATGAAGTTCCAGCAGATCACCGCCCCGATCACCGCCAAGGGCATCGAGGACACGGCCCTGTACCGCTTCAACCGCCTGCTGTCCCTCAACGAGGTGGGCGGGGAGCCGGGCAGCTACGGTGCGGGGGTGCGCGCCTTCCACGCCGACGCCGAATACCGCGCCCGCCACTGGCCGCACGAGATGCTGGCCACCTCGACGCACGACACCAAGCGCTCCGAGGACGTGCGCGCCCGGATCAACGTGCTCTCGGAGATGACCACGCCGTGGCGCGACGCGGTGCGGCGCTGGAGCCGCATCAACCGTACGCGCACGCGCGAGGTGCTGGGCGCCGCGGCGCCGTCGCGCAACGACGAGTATCACTTCTACCAGACGCTGTTCGGCTCCTGGCCGCTCGGGGCGCCGTCGGCCCAGGAGCTGGCGGCCTACCGCGAGCGCCTCGAGGCCTACATGGTCAAGGCGGTGCGCGAAGCCAAGGAGCACACCAGCTGGACCGACGCCGACCCCGCCTACGAGGAGGCGCTGCTGCAGTTCATCCGCAGTGCGCTCGAGCCGCGCGACGGCAACCTGTTCCTGACGGACTTCCTGGAGTTTGAGCGCGCCGCGGTGCGCTTCGGGCTGCTGAACAGCCTGTCGCAGACACTGTGCAAGCTCACCGCGCCGGGCGTGCCGGACGTCTACCAGGGCAATGAGATCTGGGACTTCTCCCTGGTCGACCCTGACAACCGCCGCCCGGTCGACTACCCGCGCCGGCGCGCCATGCTCGAGCAGCTGCAGCACGGCGGGCGCAACGTGCGCGAGCTGGTGGAGCACATGGAGGACGGCCGCTGCAAGCTGCTGCTCACCTGGAAGGTGTTGCAGCTGCGGCGCGCGCAGCCGCTGCTGTTCCGCCACGGCGCCTACCGGCGCTTGCGGGTGCGCGGCGAACACGCCGCCAACATCTGCGCCTTCAGCCGCCGGCTGGGGCCGCGCCGCGTGGTGGTCATCGCCCCACGCCTGTACCGGCGGTTGCTGGCCGAGCGCGGCGGCCTGCCGCTCGGCGCCGAAGTGTGGGGCGACACGCTGATCGAGCTGCCGCGCGAGCCGCGCGGGGCAGCCGCGTTCCACAGCGTGCTCGACGGGCGCGAGCTGCAGTCCCAGACGCTGGACGACGGCGTTGGCTTCCTGGCCGCCGCGGCGCTCGCTGAGTTTCCGGTTGCGGTGCTCGCAGCCGGTTGCGACGGCGAACTCCTAACGCGGCGCGCGACGAGCGGTTGACGCCGCGGGAACGAGTGTCGTTCTGAACTGTGTGGCTGGCGCGCCGGTCCAATCAACGGCAAGAACCCAACATCGGGCTCCGAGGAGAGACGACCATGCGGCGCATCATCACGGCGGCGGCAGCAGCCCTGGCCCTGCTCGGCGCGTGCAGCAGCGTGCCGTACGCACAGCGGCAGCAGCAGACTCATGACCGCTTCATGGCGTACGCCGGGCCACCGGTCGACCAGTTCACCTGGCTCGGTCACTTCGACAGCTGGGAGTCGCTGTCGCGCTCGGAGCTGGTGGTGTTCACCACGCCCTGGGACGCGTACTACCTGAAGATCTGGCTCCCCTGCGACACGCGCTTCGCCAACCGCGTCGGCCTGAGCTCGACCGCGCGCACCGTGTACTCGCGCCTCGACTCGGTGATCGTCGGCCGCGACCGCTGTCCAATCGATGAGATCCGGCCGATCGACTACCGGCGCATGAAAGCGGACCTGCGCCGCGACGCCAGGACGCCGCCGCCGCAGGTGACGAAGTAACGCCTCTCAGCGGTAGCCGCGCGCCTGCAGGGCAAACAGGTGTGCGTAGCGGCCGTCAAGGCGCAACAGTTCGTCGTGCGTGCCGCGTTCAACGATGCGGCCGCGGTTGAGGACAATGATCTGATCGGCCATGCGCACCGTGGAGAAGCGATGCGAGATCAGGATCGTGATGCGCTCGCGCGCCAGCTGCCGGAAATGCTCGAACACCTCCGCCTCGGCCTCGGCGTCCATCGCCGCGGTGGGCTCATCCAGCACCAGGATGTCCGCGCGCGTGCGCATGAAGGCGCGTGACAGCGCGATCTTCTGCCACTGCCCGCCGGACAGCTCGCGCCCGTCGCGGAACCACTTGCCGAGCTGGGTGCGGTACTGCGCCGGCAGCGTGGCGATGAAGTCGCTCGCCTGGCCCTTGGCCGCCGCGGCGCGCCAGCGTTCCTCGTCCTCGAAGTAGCGGTCGTCCCCGGCGCCGACGTTCTCGCCGACCAGCATCTGGTAGCGCACGAAGTCCTGGAAGATGACGCCGATGCGCTCCCGCAAAGCCGCCTCGTCCCACTCGGCGAGCTCCTGGCCATCGAGCAGGATGCGCCCCGCGGTCGGGCGGTACAGGCGCGTCAGCAGCTTGATGAGCGTGGTCTTGCCCGAGCCGTTCTCGCCCACCAGCGCCAGGCTCGTGCCCGGGGTGAGGTGCAGCGTCACGTGCTCGAGCGCGGGCTCCTCGGCTCCCGGGTAGGTGAAGCTCACATCCTCGAAACGCACGCCGTCCTCGGGGTGCGGCCCGTGCACGGCACTGCCCGAGGATCGCGGGGCGCTGGCCTCCAGGTACTCGTACAGCGTCGACAGGTACAGGTTGTCCTCGTACATGCCGCCGACCGCGGCCAGCATCGCCGACACCGCCGCCTGCCCCTGGCGGAACAGCGCCACGTACATGGTCATCTGCCCGAGCGTGATGAGACGGCGCACGGTGGTGACCGCGACCCAGGCGTAGGCGCCATACAGCGACGCGGTGCCGATCAGGCCGAGCCCGAAACCCCAGCTGTCGCGCCGCACGGTGAGGTCGCGATCCTCGCGGTACAGACGCCGGAAGATGTCGCGATAGCGCTCCAGCAGCCGCGGCCCGAGACCGTACAGCATCACCTCCTTGGCGTGGTCCTCGCGCGCGATCACGGTCTCGAGATAGATCTGCATGCGCGTCTCGGGCGAGCGCCAGCGGAACAGCCGGAAGGCGTCGCCGGAGAACTTAGCCTCGGCCACGAACGCCGGCAGCCCCGCGGCCAGCAGCACCAGCACCGCCCAGGGCGAGAAGCGCGCCAGCACCACCCCGTAGCTGACCAGCGAGATGGCGTTCTGGACCAGGCCGAAGGTGCGCGTGACCAGGCTCAGGGGCCGGGTGGAGGCTTCGCGCCGTGCCCGTGTCAGCTTGTCGTAGAACTCGGAGTCCTCGAAGTGCTGCAGCTCCAGCGTCAGCGCCTTCTCGAGGATCATGACGTTGACGCGCTGGCCGAGCTGGGCGCGCAGCAGCGACTGACACAGCGACAGCCCGCGCTGCGCCGCCGCGATGGTGGCCACCAGCGCACCCTCGAGAATCACCAGCTCGATGACGTGTGCGGCCACGCCGCCGGCGCGCATGGATGCCACCACGGCGTCGACGATGAGCGAGCCGACGACTGCCACTGAGACCGGCAGCGCACCGGCGAGCAGCGTGAGCAGCGCCAGGGCCAGCGTCAGCCCGCGGCTGGTGCTCCAGACGAGCTCGAGCGCCCGCCGGCTGTAGCGGAACACGCCAAAAAACCCGCGCAGGGTCGCAGTCTCCGGCGCGGCCGCGGTCGCCTGAGCGCGCCGCGGCGCATGCGTCGCGGTGGCCATCAGGCTTGCGGCCGCGAAGCCGGCGGCGCCGCGGTCGCCGGGGCGATCGGCTCGTGCACGGCGGCGGGCTCGAGGTTGGTGATCAGCCGCGAGCCGCGGCGGAAGAACACGTAGCTGTAGATCCAGGAGGCCAGCACCGCCAGGCGGTTGCGGAAGCCTATGAGCACGGTGATGTGCAGCGCCATCCACGCGAACCAGGCCAGCAGGCCACCAAAGTGCAGACGCCCGAGCTCGACCACAGCGCGCGACTTGCCCACGGTGGCCATCGAGCCCAGGTCGCGGTAGTGGAAGCCGCGGGCGCGCGCCGTGGGCCGGTCACGCAGCTCCGCATCGATGATGCCTGCCACATAGCGGCCCATCTGCAGGGCGCCCTGCGACACTCCCGGCACCACCTGCCCGGTGGCATCGTCGAGGAGATGGGCGGCATCGCCGATCACGAACGCCTGCGGGTGACCCGGGACCGAGCAGTCGCGCTCCACGCGCACGCGGCCACCGGGACCGAGCGGTGCGCCGAGCGTGGCGGTGAGGGCCGCGGCGCGCACGCCGGCGGTCCAGATGACGTTGTGGCTGCGCAGGCGCGCCCCGCCGAGCTCAACGCCGTCGGCGAACACGTCGGTCACCGGCGCGCCGAGGCGCACCTCGACGCCGAGGCCCTGCAGCTGCGCCAGCGCGCGCGCCGAGGAGTCGGGATGCAGCGCCGGCAGCACGCGAGCGCCCGCCTCGACCAGAATGATCCGCGCCTGGCGCGTGTCGGCGACGCGGAAGTCGCGCGCCACGACGTCGACCGCCAGCTCCTTGATGGCGCCGGCGAGCTCCACCCCGGTGGGGCCGGCGCCGACGATGATGAACGTCAGGTGCGCGGCGCGCTCGGCGGCGTCGGCCTCAATCTCCGCGGCCTCGAACGAGCGCAGCAGCCGCGAGCGGATGAGCGTCGCCTCCTCCACCGCCTTCATGCCCGGGGCAAACGCGCGCCACTCATCGTGGCCGAAGTAGTTGTCGACCGCGCCGGGGGCCAGCACCAGGTAGTCGTACGGGACGCGGCTGCCGCCGGCCAGCAACGCGCGCCCGCTCAGGTCGACGCCCGTGACTTCGGCGAGCATCACGCGCGCGTTCTGCTGGTGGCGGAAGATGGTGCGGATCGGCTGGGCGATGTCGGCCGGGGCGAGCGCCGCGCACGCGACCTGGTAGAGCAGCGGCTGGAACAGGTGGTAGTTGTTGTGGTCGATGATCAGCACGTCGGCGGGCGTGTGCCGCAGCGCGCGCGCGCAAAACAGCCCGCCGAAGCCGCAGCCGACGATCACGATGCGCGCCCGTTGCGTCAACCTGTCTCCACATCTGCCCGGCCCAGGCCACTGATATAGGGGGCATTGCCGGCCGATACAAGCGCCCGCGTGCCGCCGGGGATGCCGGTTCAAGACGGCGCGGCGCCTCAGGCGGCCCGTGGGCCGCGGCACGCGGCCTGCTCGGTCAGGGACTGGCTGAAGCTCTCGGCGAGCGCCACGCACGTCGACGGGATCTGCCCAGCCGACGTTCCGGCGGCTGGTTGGTGCGCTGTTAGGTACGGCGGGGCGGCGCGCCTAGTCGGCGGCGCCTGCCACGCGGCTGACGAGGCTGTCGACCCAGGCCTCGCACAGCGCCACGGCTTCGGTCGGCCGGAAGGTACCCGGCTCCAGGCACCACTCCAGCCACAGCCCGTCGAGCAGCGCCGTGAGCCCGATCGCGGCGAGCTTCAGATCGATAGCGCCGACGCGCGCACGGCGCCCCGGCAGCAGGTCCGCCAGCATGGCGCGCAGCAGCCGCACATAACCCTGGTAGGTCTCGTGGTGCACACGCTGGATGAGCGGCGAGTGCCGGTACAGGCCCCAGAACACCACCCACACCGCGAGCACGTCGGCATCGAGGTTGGGCGGCGAGAAGGAAGACTCGAGAAAGGCGCGCAGGCGCGCGCGCGGTGAGTCCGCGGCGCGCGCCACCGCTGCCTGCATGCCCTCCACCAGCTCGCTGTTGAAGTGCCGGTAGGCGGCGGCGACCAGTTCGTCCTTGTTGGGAAAGTGGTGATTGATCAGGCCGACGGAGACGCCGGCCGCGGCGCTGATGGTGCGGATCGACAGGCCGTCGTGACCGTAGCGCTTCAGGCACGAGATGGTGGCGTCGATCAGGGCGCGCCGGCGCTGCTCGGGCAGCTGGCGCTCGAAGCGCGGTGTGCGCGTGGCACGTGCCTTGGCGGACGCCGCCGGCGCGCGCCGCGTGGCCGACTCACCCGCCCCGCGCCCGCCCTTCATGCCACCCGCCGCAGTCGTCCGTGGCGGAAGTCGCCGAGCACCTCGCGCGCGGCATTGTGTCCCGGCGCGCCCGATACCCCGCCGCCCGGATGCGTGCCGGCGCTGCACATGTACAGCCCGCGCAGCGGCCCGCGGTAGTTGCCGTAGCCGAGCATGGGCCGGGCCGAAAACAGCTGATCGAGGCTCAGGTTGCCGTGTGAGATGTCGCCGCCGACCAGGCCGAAGGTGCGCTCCAGGTCGAGCGGGCTCAGCGCCTGGCGCCCCAGCACCGCCGCCTTGAAGTTGGGCGCGTACCGGGTGACGGTGTCGATCATCAGGTCGGCGACCGTGTCGCGATGCGTGTCCCACGATGCACCGTCGGGCAGCTGCGGCGCGACGTGCTGGCAGAACAGGCTGGCGACGTGCTGCCCCGGCGGCGCCAGCGTGGCATCGAGCGTCGAGGGGATGACCACCTCGACGATCGGCGCCCGCGACCAGCCGTGCGAGCGGGCATCGAAGTAGGCGCGCTCCATGTAGGCGAGCGTGGGCGCGAGGATGATGCCGGCGGTGTGGTGGTCGGCCGGCGTGCGGCCCGGCAGGCAGGTGAAGTCCGGCAGCTCCGAGAGCGCCACGTTCATGCGGAAGGTGCCCGAGCCGCAGCGCCAGTGGCTCATGTGCTCACGGAACTCGGCCGGCAGCGAGCCGGGGGCGAACATCTTCAGGTACAGGAGCTTGGGATTGAGGTTGGAGATCACCGCCGCCGCCCGCAGCGTCTCGCCCGATTCGGTCACCACCCCGACCGCGCGCCCGCCCTCGACCAGCACTTCGCGTACCGGCGTCGCCACGCGCAGCAGCGCGCCGCGCGCCGCGGCGGCCTTCGCCATGGCCTGGGTGATGGCGCCCATGCCGCCGATGGCGTGACCCCAGGCGCCGCGCTTGCCATTCACCTCACCGAACACGTGGTGCAGCAGCACGTAGCCGGAACCTGGCGAATAGGGACTCGCGTAGTTGCCGACCACGCCGTCGAAGCCGAACACCGCCTTGATGGGGTCGCTCTCGAACCAGTTGTCGAGGTAGTCGCCCACGGACATGGCGAACAGAGCCAGCAGCTCGCGGCGCAGCCCCATGTCGAGGCGGCGCACGCGCCCGCCGACGCGCGCGGCGCGCAGCAGCTCCGGCAGCACCTCGCGCCAGCCCCCGGCGGTGGCGTTCGGAGGCGTGGTGAGGGCCAGATCGCGCAGCACATCGGCGATCGCCTCGAGCCGCGCACCGTACTCCGGCAGGCGCGCCGCGTCGCGCGCCGAGAAGCGCGCGACCTCGCTCTGCGTGCGGCCCTCGCCGGTGAGCAGGTAGCGACCGTCGCTGGTGGGGAGGAAATTGGCCGCGCGGCGCTCGACCAAGCGCAAGCCGTGCGCCGCCAGGTCGAGGTCGCGGATGACCTTGGGATTCAGCAGCGAAACGGTGTAGGAGGCGACCGAGTTGCGGAAGCCGGGATGGAATTCCTCGGTGATGGCAGCGCCGCCGAGGATCTCGCGCCGCTCCAGCACGGTCACCTTGAGGCCGGCGGCCGCCAGGTAGGCCGCGCACACCAGCCCATTGTGTCCGCCACCGATGATCAGGGCATCGCAGCGGCCGTCACCGCCGCGCGCCGGATCAGCCATGGCTCCAGCCCCGCGCCGGGGCGTGCGGCAGCGTGCTCTCGGGAATGAGGCTGCGCATGCGCCGCGCGAAGCTGCGCAGACACACCTCGCCCTCGCTCAGCGGGCCGCAGCTGTAGCTGCTCGAGCCCATGCCCGCCTGCACGCGCTCGATGAGGGCCTTGTCCTCGAAGCTGACGCGGCGGTTGATGCGCCAGTTGAGGTAGCGCGCGGCGCGCATCTCGCGGCGCGCATCAGGGTGCACGTAGGCGATCTCGCGGATCAGGGTCTGGGTGGGCGAGATCGGCAGGAACTGCATGAAGTCGATCTGGTCGGGGTAGATGTCGAAGGCGACGTTCGGCCAGAGCTTGAAGTAGGTCCACAGCCGTTGCCGCTCGGGCGGCAGATGCTCGAGCCTCGGCAGGAAGTGCTGGTAGAGCCGCTCCGACCAGTTGTTGGAGGGCGTATCGCGCAGCGTGCCCCACATCTTGTCGACCCACGGCTTGGCCTCGATGCCGTAGCCGCGGCCGAACAGGCGCGTGAGCCCCGGGTGCGCCACGGGGATGTGCAGGCCGTCGGAGAAGTTGTCGGCGACGTTCTTCCAGTTCACCGCGCGCGGCCGCAGCGACACCCGGCCCATGGGCTGCAGCTGCTCCATGCGGTACGGCGTCAGCTCGTGCAGGTACGGGGCGGCCATCTCCTGCACGCTCGGCAGACCCGGCGCGAAGCGCACGAACACGAAGCCGAGGAACACCTCGTGCTCGAGGCTGGCGAGGCCGTGGCGCGTGGTGTCGAGGTCCTTGAAGGCCTCCTTGTTGGACACCCCGACCAGACGCCCGTCGAAGGCGTAGCTCCAGGCGTGGTACGGGCAGGTGATGCGGCCAGCGCAGTGGCCGCTCGATCCGTCGAGCAGGCGCGCGGCGCGATGGCGGCAGACGTTGTGGAAGGCGCGCACGTTGCCGTCCTGGCCACGCACCACGAACACCGACTCGCCGAAGAACTCGAAGGTGTGATAGTCGCCGGGCCGCGGGACGTCGTTCAGGTGGCACACCACTTGCCAGCTGTTGCGGAAGATCGCCTGACGCTCGCGCTCGAAGAACTCGGAGTCGCGGTAGATCCACGCCGGCAGGCTGAGCGCCTCCAGGTCGGCCGGCGCGGCGGCGTCGACGCGGTGCAGGGAACTGACTTTCATGGCTGAGGATCCGAGGTCAGGAGAGCCTTGTTGAACGAGCGTACAACAGTGCACGGCGGGCCGCAACAGCCCGGTCCCGGCCCTGGCGCACTATGGTACAAGACGCCCTGCGCCGGAAAGCCCGGCCCCGGAAAGCCATCGTCCGCCATGGATATCGCCCATCTGGTCCAGTCCTCGGTCGCGCCCGTGTTCCTGCTGTCGGGGGTGGCGGCGACCCTCGGCGTGCTGACCAGCCGCCTGTCCCGCATCGTCGATCGCGCCCGGGCGCTGGAAGCGCAGCTGGCGGCACACCCGGGCAGCGCCCCGCCCCTGCATGCCGACCTCAAGGTGCTGGCGCGGCGCGCCCACTACATCAACGTCGCGATCTCGCTGTGCACGATCGCCGCGCTGCTGGTGGCACTGGTCGTGGTCACGCTGTTCGCCAACGCCTTCCTCGGCTCCGAGCTCGGCGTCGTGATCGCCCTGCTGTTCGTCGCGGCCATGGTGTGCCTGAGCGCCGCCTTCATCGCGTTTTTCGTCGAGGTGCGAGTCGCGGTCGCGGCGCTGCGCATCGGCCTGCCGCGCCCCTAGCTGCCGGCCCCGCGCGGCCCGACGGGCGGCCGCCGGACGAATCTGCTACCCTGCGCACCCTTTTGTGACCCGGCCCACCGCCGGGCGCGGCTCCGCAGTGCCGCCGCAGCCCATGAATCGCCCGATCCGCAACATCGCCATCATCGCGCACGTCGATCACGGCAAGACCACCCTGGTCGATTGCCTGCTGAATCAGTCCGGCACCTTCGCCGCGCACGAGCGCATGGGTGAGCGCATCATGGACTCGAACGACATCGAGCGTGAGCGCGGCATCACCATCCTGGCCAAGAACTGCGCCATCGAGTACGGCGGCACGCGCATCAACATCGTCGACACGCCCGGGCACGCCGACTTCGGCGGCGAGGTCGAGCGCGTGCTGTCGATGGTGGACGGGGTGCTGCTGCTGGTCGATGCGGTCGAGGGGCCGATGCCGCAGACGCGCTTCGTGACGCGCAAGGCGCTCGCCCAGGGGCTCAAGGCCATCGTGGTGGTCAACAAGATCGACCGGCCCGGCAGCCGCCCGGCGTGGGTGATCGACCAGACCTTCGACCTGTTCGACAAGCTCGGCGCCAGCGATGCGCAGCTCGACTTCCCGGTGATCTATGCCTCGGCGCTGCAGGGCTGGGCGAGCACCGACTACACCGAGCGCCGGCCGGACATGTCGGCGCTGTTCGAGGCGATCCTCACATACGTGCCGCCACCGGCGGCGCAGGCCGACCTGCCGCTGCAGCTGCAGATCTCCACCCTCGACTACAACTCCTACGTCGGCCGTATCGGCATCGGCCGCATCCGCCGCGGCGTGGTGCGCCCCGGTCAGACGGTGGCGCTGCGCTACGGCAACGAGGAGCGCGGCGAGGCCAAGATCGCCCAGGTGCTCACCTTCACCGGCCTCGAGCGACTGCCGGTCGACGAAGCCGCCGCGGGCGACATCGTCGCCGTCACCGGCATCGAGGCGGTGAACATCGGGCTCACGGTCTGCGACCGCGAGCATCCGCAAGGACTGCCGCCGATCGCCGTGGACGAGCCGACGCTGCAGATGAACTTCCAGGTGAACACCTCGCCGCTCGCCGGACGCGAGGGCAAGTTCGTCACCAGCCGCCAGCTGCGCGAGCGGCTGTACCGCGAGCTGCAGTCGAACGTCGCGCTGCGCGTCGAGGACACCGACGAGCCGGACGTGCTGCGCGTCTCCGGCC